>PPYE01030186.1_pt1 | contig 36500 bp, 50 predicted proteins | sample 1559881 | NCBI WGS metagenome assembly PPYE01 (sample SAMN08240022, study PRJNA423297) | Human gut metagenome, whole genome shotgun sequencing project.
AGCATTGAAAGCAAGATTCACAACAGAACAGCCAGCAGTGCGCTGGCAGCCGCTTGACAATGGCATGGTAGATGTGACCATCTGCCTGAATGGACAGGAGATCACAGAGGAAAATATTCAGATGGTGGACAAAGAGCAGTATATAACTGCCACGGACACCTACTGGGAATATGATTTCCGCCAGTTCCGGGAAAAAGCGGAAAGCATAAGCCGGGCAGCGGTGGAAAAGAATCCGGAGAAGTATCTGGAATATCAGCCGCTGCAGGAAAAGACACTGGAGCAGAAACTCCAGGAGCAGGACGAAAATATCAGGATGCTGACAGAGTGCCTGCTGGAAATGTCGGAGGCGGTTTATGCGTAAGTTATTAACCAATTTGATTTTATTATTGATGAGAAAGGACGGTATTGAAATGATGGCAAAATTATGGACAATCGAGGTTATGAGCCAGGAAACGGTAGAGGATGCAAAGGCGGTATATAACAGGGTGCCGCGTCTCCTGAAAGAAAAGGTCAAGGCAATTTTGATTGATTCTGGCATGGAGGAATTGATTGAGGAATGATGACCAAGCTGAGGATCATATCCAGGCTGTGGTCACATATCACGGACCTGAGACTGTACATCAGAGGGCTGAGCAATAAGACACTGGAGCAGATAGAGGAGGAAATGGACCTCACTGAGTATTATTGCCGGCCCTATGCTGATGCAGATGATGTGGATGATGTATGAGGGCGGAGGGGAGGTGAAAAGGATGATAAAAGAGCAGTTATGCGCTGCCACTGGAGTTGTGGGCGGCTTTATAGCAGCACTTTTGGGAGGATGGGATACTGGATTGCAAACACTGGTATTATTCATGTGCATGGATTATTTAACAGGCCTGATTGTGGCCGGAATATTCCATAAGTCAACGAAAACGGAAAACGGTGCGCTGGAAAGCAAAGCTGGATTCAAAGGCCTCTGCAGAAAGGCTGTGATCCTGCTGATCGTACTGATGGCGTACCGTTTTGATATGCTCATCCACACCAGCTATATACGGGATGCTGTCATCATAGCCTTTATTTCAAATGAGGCTATCAGCATCGTAGAAAATGCCGGTCTCATGGGGATCCCCATGCCGGAGCAGATCAAAAGAGCTATTGAAATTTTAACTAAAAAGTCAGAGGAGGACAATGAAAATGAAAAACATTAACTGGGCAAAAAAGCTGACATCAAGAAAATTCTGGGCAGCGGTTGTGGGATTTGTTACCCCTATGATGATTGCGGCAGGAGCAACTGACAGCACCGTTACGCAGGTGACAGCAATCATCATGGGCGGTGCCACTCTGATTGCTTATATTATCGGAGAGGGACTGGTGGACTCTGCCTCAACAGAGCTGGTCATTGACACAGAGCTTGCAGTCCAGGAGGAAAATGAGGAGTAAGAACAGGAGGCCTGGCAGATGCCGGGCCTCTTTTGCGCATAAAAAGAAAAGAGGACCGAAAGCAGTAGCCACTATCCTGATTCTGTGCATCATAGCGGTGCCATTGCTGTATGCGTCAAGCGCAGCAGAGAAAGCGCAGGAGCAGCCGCAGGAGGCGGAGCCTATCAATATCACGATTCCGCAGCCGTGTAAAACCGGGACAGTCACAGTATATGCCCAGGGGCAGGTTGTCTATCAATATGGCGGAGAAATCTCCATCCGGAATGACGGAAAGAACGGAGAGGAGATTGAGATAGTTGTGGAGTATCCAGATCAATGGAAATGGCCATGCAGCTGTTTTGAGGAGGAATAAGGCATGAAGAATGAAAACAGGGAAGTAATGAGAAAAATCCTGTACGCGGTGGAGACCGGCGGACAGGTATATGGTGGAGCCAGGTATGATGATTTTACGCCGGCCTATACAAATTCATCCATAGAGCACGCCATCACGATTGGAGCCGGCGCATGGTTCGCAATGGAGGCCTGGAGACTGCTCACGCTGATTCGGGAAAAGCATCCGGACAAATTTGAGAAAATGGATACCGCAGGCATAGCCACAGACCTTGACACTGGCCGGAACGCATGGGGCACATACAAGGTGGAAAGAGGCTCCGCAAAAGCCAAGTGCATCCAGGCTATCATCTCCTCAGCAGAGGGAAAAGCGTGCCAGGATGCACTGATGGAGCAACAGATTCAGGAATGCGAAAAGAGCATCACAGAGAAATATGGCAGTATGCCTGACGGTGCCATGATGGAGTGCATCAATATCATCCACCAGGGAGGCAGCGGTGCACTGAAAAGGATTCTGAAAAAGACTGCAAAGCCATATACAGCACAGAGCATTTATGCCGCACTTTGCACTGATCCGGCAGACACTTCCAACAATAACCAGGTGGGAGATTACGTGACCAGGCAGAAAGCGGTGTATGCAATGATCCAGAAGTATTGCAAGGAGGACACAGGGATGACAGAAAGAGAAGCAAGGCAGAAAGTAGTAAACATCATGAACGGCTGGAGAGGCCTGAAACGGTCTGACCGGTCCCACATGGTTATCATCAATTTGTATAACGGTTTCCTGCCGCTGGCCAGAGGGTACAAGGTGCAGCCGGATGACGATTATTGCGCCACAGGAGCATCTGCTGCCGGAATCGCAGCAGGATTTACGGATATTATTCCAAGAGAGTGCAGCTGTGGCTATATGATTGAGTTATTCAGGAAAATGGGCCGCTGGGTGGAAAATGATGCCTATGTGCCTGATATGGCAGATTACGTGTTTTACTACTGGAAAGATGGAGCAAACTATGAAAACACTGACTGCACTAGCTGGCCGGATCATGTGGGCATTGTGGCAGAGGTCCACAAAGATGAGGGCTACCTGATTATCACAGAGTGCAATATGAGCGGCGGTGTAGTCGGCCAGAGGAAGCTGACCATCAATGGCAGATATATCCGGGGATACGGCATCCCGGATTATGCTTCTAAGGCTGGAGCGTCAACAGGAGCAGCTGGCAGCACGCCATCAGGAGACTCCACAAGCAGCTCATCATCTGGAGGAATCAATAAGACACCTCAGTGGACAGGACAGGTTACCACAGACGGACTCCCTGTAAGGAAATGGGCTGGGGACAGCTATGAGAAAATCAAGTCATGGCCAATGCTGGGGAAAGACAATCTGGTGGATGTGTGCGACACTATCAAGGATTCAAACGGACATGCCTGGTATTATATCAGGATTGCCGGCAAATTCTATGGCTTTGCGGATTCGTCCTACATAAAGAAAGCTGATGGCTCCTCCGGCTCAGAGAATGCATCCGGACCATCTTACAAGGTAGGACAGGTTTACACGCTGCAGGTAGAGCTGAAAGTCAGAACGGCAGCAGGCACCGGCTCCCCAACGAAGAGCTACAGTCAACTGACCGCAGATGGAAAACGGCACGATAAGGACAGAGACGGATGCCTGGATGCCGGCACAAAGGTAACGTGCCAGGATATCAAGAATGTGGGCAGTGATATCTGGATCAAAGCACCGTCTGGATGGCTGGCTGCATATTACCAGGGACACCTGTACATCAAATAAAAAGATGCCCACAGCATTATGCCGTGAGCATTGATAGTTGTACTAATGTTACACAACCCACCGGTTATGTAACATTAGTACACAACCGGTTAAAAAAATGAAATGCCAGTGATATTCTGGTCATTATCAACTCTTATTTCTTTGAGCACGCTTTTCCAGAGCGTTCTCTTTTCCTCCCTTGTCAGGGAATCATATATTTCCCGGAAACCTTTTGAGACAATCTGCCGGACCCCGGACAGATCAACACGCTTTTCACTCTCTTGCGGTTCATTCAGCTTTTCCAAAGCGGCGGAATACGTCAGATAGTCCTTTTTGTAGTCCTCAATATCAATCAGGTCATTCATGTATAGCTCTTTGAGCTTTGTGAGCTTGCGGCGCAGCGTGGCACGGTCTACACTGGCAGCAGTCTTTTTTCGCTCTGCAGCCTGGACCTCCCAGGAAACCTCATACTTTTCTATTTCTTCAGACAGATGCTCAAAGAGCCAGGCCTCTACTTTATCCTCACGCGCAGAGTGATTATGGCAGCAGCGGCCTCTCTGAAAATGCTGATTACAGCGATAATAGTATATATCGCGCGTCCGGTACCCAACAAGATTGTGCCGGCACTCCTCACAGACCAGCACGCCTGTAAAAATATATACTTTTCCGGATGGATTACTCCGGGAGTTTCTGCTGATCAGCTCCTGCACCCGGTCAAATTGCTCTCTACTGATGGCAGCAGGACAAAAATCCGGATTGTATCTGCCATTCCGGTCATAGATGCCTATAGCCAGTTTGTCACGGATCATCCGCCGGAAAGTGGCATCACACCAATTCACGCCATAGGTTTCCCGGATATATTTAATAGTGGCACGCTGAGATGTGCTCCGCTCATAATAATCAAAGGCATCCTGCAGAATAGCTGTCTTTTCGGGGATCAGCTCCAGACGCTTATCCTCATTCACACGTAACCAAAACGGACAATTACCAGATAGGACAGTGCCATGCTGTACTTTGCTGTCAAATACGACATCAATTCTCTCTCCGTCCAGATCAGCCTCATTCTGGGCAATAGAAAGTTTGATGTTAATATAGAGCCGTCCACTTGCGGTGGTAGTATCATATCCCTCTCCATCATCAATGGTTTTCCATTCACAATGATGCGCCTCCAGCACTTCCATGACCTTATAATAATCTGGGACAGAACGAAACCAACGGTCAAGGCGCGTGAAAAGCAGCATATCAACCTCATCACGCCGCACGGAATCCAGCATCCGCTGAAACTCAGAGCGTTTATGCAGCTTTTTTCTGGCTGTCTTTGCGGCATCCATGTAGACACCGACAATGACCCATCCCTGCTCTTTTGCATAGGCCTCCAGGCGTTCTCTCTGGGATTCCAGTGAAAGCCCTTTGATTTTCTGCTCCTCTCCAGAGACACGGATATAAAGCGCAACCCGGATGAGCCTGTCCTGAATTTCCTTGTATAACATAACATCACTCCTGAAAAAAGGTATAAAAAATACACCTATACAGGTGCCAGGACTTGTGATATAATCAATTTGCTTAGGATTGGTTATATCAGTTCTGACACTGATATAGTAATTCGCTGGCCGTTCTCATTGGCGTGGGAACGGCTATTTTATTTTTTGCGCTGGCGCAATTACGCCTTTGTTTTTAGCTGTAAAGTAACAAAAAAATTTGATGAGTCTTTTTTTATTTTACATACATTATCACATTTGTCCTCATCGTATTCCTCAGAAAAATACTTGTAATCTCCGCCGTGAATTTCTGCACTCATGGAAATTATTGAACCAGTATGCAACAGCTTCTTTATATGAGCACAGCTGCCAGATTTAATATATCCGACATGTATTCCATCAACAATAACTTTAATAGCATTAGGATCATGGGGATTATCGGGTTCTTCGACAAGTTCTACATTAACAGGATCGAAGTCGATAGCATATACTTTTTCATACTCAGAAAAAGTATCAATAAAATCCTTTTTCGGAAGATGGTAATCGTCATTTTCAAAACCCATTTGTTTAATTTGTTCCTGCCTGCCTTGAAATGTAACACCGGCAACGTGATGATTTTCCGTTTTGTATGTTGCATCGGAAAATTTAGGCGATGGAACTGTGACAATAGGCTCAATTTTGACATTAGGCACAGCAATCTGCTCGGTACTAGTGGAAGTTGCAACCGTAGGACTCGCAGAGATATATGTAGGCTGCTCTTGCATAACATGAGCTTTCAAAGCCTTTGAGTATCTATGAGAATTTATCAGCAGCAAAACACCAATGGCAGAAAAGAAGATTCCACCTATTGGCAGAGCAATTATGCCAAGTAACACTATGAGCCACCCTAAAATTAAGTAAAGAGTACGAATCTTTTTTGCAAAGTTTCTTTTGATTTTCTTCTTTCCAACAGTGACATATTCCATATACTTACCTCCGGTGTTTGAAATCAATATGTATAATATTTGAATTGGTTTCTTTATGGTATTTTACGCCATTTTTGTAGCGTCCCCTTTTCCGTCAAGAGACTCATCAATACTAAGAATACGCAGAACCATGGATTTTGTTATTTCGTCAGATTTCCGGTATTCCATGATTATTTCCCGTTCAATTGCAGAAAGAACAAAGTCCTCTTTTTTGACAGCTTTCAGAGCAATCTCTTGTCCATTCATCATTTCTAATAAGTCATCTAGGGAGATGCCAACGGTTTCAGAAATTACCCTGACTGTATCCAAAGATGGAACTATTGGCTTTTTACTACGCGGATTTTCGTTCTTTTCAAGCATGGAAATATATCCATTACTCAATCCACAGAGTTTTGAAAAATCACGGAGACTTAAATTGTGTTTTACACGGTATTGTTTGACAATTTCTCCGAGCGTCATTCCTGTTACCCTCCTTTTTTATCGGTGTTTAGCATATTATACAATAAGAATACGAAAAAGGCAATAAAAAGTTTAATAAATTAAACAAAATTAGATATGAATAGTTCGTTAAATGAATGTGCTTAACATGCTTGACATGAAATGCTTAATATGTTAAACTTTAAAAAAATGAAAGGAGACGCAAGCATGGGTTTCAGAATTAAAGAAGTTCGGGAAGAAATAGGAATGACACAGATGGAATTATCAGAAAAGTCCGGAGTGTCCCGTTCTATTATCAATGGCTTAGAAAGCGGTAGAACAAAAGTAACTACCACGGAGACGCTACTGAAAATTGCAAGAGCAATGAATAAAAAAGTGTCTGAAATTTTTTTTGAGCAAAGTGCTTAATATATTAAGCAAATAAGGAGGTATGACATGGACAGTGACAAAATAAGAAAGTACGCCGGGAAAATAATGGCTGATAAGCGAGGGGATGACGTGAGGAATGACATTGCAAGTGCATTTATTGAAACTGCCAGAGTGCTGGAAAAGTTAGAAAACCCTATAGCAACCATAAAAAAATGGTGTATAGCAGCAGCTCTGGCAGGGGGGCTTGTGGGAGCGACAGTCACAGCAGCAATCATCATTTTAGTATAGACACAATCAGTGCAATAACTGAAATGATGACAGGGATAATGAAGCGGACAATCTCCCAAAATAGCCGCTTGCGATTAGCAGACCTGAAAGCGTCATATTCCACAATGGCAGCACGGCCAAGCTCTGTGATATGTAGACCGGTATCGGCATCCAGAGAAACAAGACCATGGTTTTCCAACTCAGAGATGCGCCCGTCAATAGTAGGGTCATCAAAAAAACGGTCAGAGGGAAAACAGCCATCATTGTGAAGTATCCAGTCAAGAGTCTCATATTCGGAAAGTGTTATATCAGAATAAAGGGATTTCAAAGAAAAAAACCTCCTTTCATTTAATTCTCAGCCTGGCCAGAGGCTGGTATTTCAAGTATAGGAGTGAAACGGACAAAAAGCAAGCGCATAAGGAGGGACAGAGAAATATGAATAATACTGCAAACAAAATCATGGAACTGTTAGAACAGGGCCGCGTGGTAGTGGCTAAGCAGGGAGAGAAAGCTGATCCGGAGCAGCTGGCGGCAGCGGTCCTGGAGTATTGCGAGGCAGCAGGCTATACGCTGAGAGAGGTTGAGGACGTGGACAACGGCATCTGCCAAGGAATCAGAAAAATGTTTGACAGATGCCGTGATCTCAAATTTAGCGGTGCCTCAGCTGACGGGCTGCCTCTTTAATTTCATTATACAGGCGTTCCTGGAACTCATGAGACTGCAGAGCATTTTCCAGAATATCAGTCATCAACTCTGAGAACTCATTAGGAGTCAGGTCAGCAACACGCTGGAACGGATGCCTTTTGACAGCATCAGCAACAGCATCTTTGAGAAATTGCATAGATGATTCTCCTCTCTTTATGTACTCAGCTCCGGCCAGGGAGCCTGTAAGTAAAGTATAGGAGCAAAGAGGGGAAAAGACAAGAACCAGACAGGAGGATGGGGAAATGGAGGTAAAAGGGAAATTTGATGTTAAAAGATTCTATGAGGTTATGGCGGCAATTTTATCAGATAAGTATGAGGCCAAGATTACGGCGAACATTCAGGAGATGCCGGAGATGGTGGCACAGCAGGCAGGTCAGAAAGTGGCGCAGACGGTTGCATAACGGAATATTAAAAACCATAACAGCCGCTGCGGTCATAGCGTATCTGGGAGCTGCCTGTGTTACAGATTCTCCGGAATGGCAGTCAAGTGATCTGCCGGCTCAGCTGGCGGTGTGTGCTGTCAGCGGTCTCTGGCTGGTATTGTTTGGGATTGCAAATGATTGGTTTTATAAGGAATGGGAGGAGGATGAGCCGTGGGATATGTAGCAGCATTTTTGGGTGGTGCCTTTTTAGGAGCGTTCGCAGTGATTGCGTGGGCACTTATGGCGGCCAGTAAAGAAGAATGAGAAAAGAAATCCGCGCTCTCTGCATGGGCAGTCTCCAGGCCGGTCCGATTCCGGCAGGGCGTGTTATTACAGGGTGGCTCCTGTATATATGTGGCAGCAGGTCAACAGCTGTCCCATAGGTACCGTGGAAAAATGACGGTGGTCACGCCAACCAGAGAGCGTGTGGATGGTCAACAAGTTTTCGGAGTCTTTTTAATGCGAAAAGACCAACGTGGTACACAAGCCAAAAAAGGAGCGTGACCAAAATGATAAGGGCACCGCCGGATCACAGAAGAAAGGAGAAAGAGATGGCACAAAGGTTGTATGAAATATTCATCATCAGATGGTCAGATGCAATCAGATTCCCGGATGGAGTAGTCAGCAACATGGCCTGCCATAGAGGACCGATAGAGGAGGCGCGGAAATACGCGGATGAGATTGCCAAAAAGCATGGAGTGACCGTGGAGGTCATTGTATAAGGGCAAAGAAAAAGCTGGTATTTGCAGATACCAGCAGGCCCATAGGGATATGGAAAACTTCCTGTAAACATAGTACCACTGTGGGCCTGTAAAGTCAAGGAAAACGGCGGTTTTTGCCTGCCGTATTGGACTTGATAAAGTTATTAAAGATAGGACCAGATACTATGGCTATTAAGAGAAAAACATATAGGTTTAAGAAAGGGGACATCATTGATGTGGAGGAGTTCCATGATGGGAAATATGGTGCCCCTGGAAAGCGGAGGGAAAAGAGAGCCAAGCCTACCGCAGAGCAGATGAGGATAGTTAATGCTCTAAACAAGGCCAGAAGATGCCGGCACCGGTTGCTGGAGTATTTCAAACCGGGAGATATCTGGGCAACCTGGACCTATGAGGTAAAGAATAGACCTCCAGATATGAAAACGGCTCTCAAAGATTTTCAGAAAGCTATGAGATACGTGAGAAAGGAATACAAGAAACGTGGCTATGAGCTTTTCTGGATCAGGAACATTGAGCAGGGCACAAAGGGAGCCTGGCATATCCATATAGTCATCAATGAGATCGGAGACACAGCAAGCATCATCCAAAAGGCATGGGAGAAAGGCGGAACCTGGTTCACAGAGATCAGAAAGAGCAAATACCATGATGAGGATTTCACGAAGCTGAGTAATTACCTGACAAAGGATGAGCATACAGTGGAGATCAAAAAAGATGGCACACCCGGAAAGCCAAGGCTCAAAGCGGCAAATTACAACACATCACGGAATATGCCCCTGCCGGAACCGAAACCGGACAAGCTGATCCGGTGGAAACCAGAACCGAAACCCAAAAAGGGATATTACATTGCCCATATCTATGAGGGCGAGAATCCTATCACGGGATTCAAATACAGGAGGTACACCATGATCCGGTTAGTCAGGAGGGAATAAATGTTTCAAGTAAAAATCTACATAACCACAGACAGCATCTCTCCGAAAGCCACAGAGAAATATTATGGCTATGTGCTGGAGTGCATGGTGGCTGGAGAGGCAAAGACAAGAGAGGGATTTGGGAAAGTTACAGGAACATATCATCAGACCGTATTGACAGCACTGGCGGAGGCCCTGGACAGGTTCAACCAGACATGTGAGGTCTGCATCTGCACAGAGGATGAGTTTGTCCTCAATATGCTGGAGCGCAATCTGGCTATCTGGGCCGGAAATGAATTTCTGACCAGTAAGCATAAGCCGGTGGCAAACCAGGAGGAGTGGATGAGGATATGGAGCTTGTCAAATAAGCACCTCATCCTGACAGAGCCGGGGAAACATGAATATACCGGCTGGCTGCAAGGAGAAATACAAAAACGAAAGGAGCAGGAGGATGTTTGAGAAGTTTGGAGAACTCAATTCTTTTGGAGAAATCAATGAGCTGGCAGAGAATCTGTTCAATGAGGGAGACACAGAGAGTCTGAAAGCCATGGCAAAGGAGAATGGTATTCAGAGGGAGTTTGTGGAGATGTATCTGCAGGGGGGCATTCCTCTCCTCTGTGATCCACTGACTGCCGCTCTGGGAAAGATTGATGTGGAGGCAGCACAGCTGAAACCAAAAGAAATCATGGAGGACTGGGTGGAATACCTGAGAGGACAGTGCATGGAAAATGAGCTGCTGGCCCATCAGGTAAGAAAGAGAGGAAAGAGCTTAAAAGGCTGCATTGCGGCTCTGTTATCCTGGTCATTCAAGAATCAGCAGACAGTGGACAAAGATATCATAAAGGCAGCAGGCGTGTCAGCCGGCAAGGTCACGCTGGGGATCCCCGGCATGGCCAGGGCAAAAAAGATCATCACAGACTATTACATGGGAGGCACTGACGAATGAAACGGACAAAATTATTGAAAAGTGCACCTTGCGCAGCTCCACAGAAAAGCAGTGAGCAGGATGTGATAGCAGTGAGCCAGATTGTGGAAGTTGATGGAGAGAGAGCCGTGGAGATCAGCCTGTTTTATATGGGCAAGCTCAGAGGCCGGTACTTTGCGGATAGTGAAAACCACAATGCATGGGTGGATGGAAAGTGGTACACATGCAGATTGAAGAACGTGGCCAGGCTGTGCAAGGATATGACTCCTCTGAAAAATGATTATTACTACATGGGGGATGAGATGGAATGGGGTTCCAATGAGGACAAAGAAAGAGCGCAGGATTTTCTGGACACCTGGAGCATAGACAGCTATGAGGAGAATCTGAGCGGAAAGAAACGGCAGCAGGCAGTCCAGCGAAAGATTGAAAGAATAGAGCAGCAGATGGCAGATATACCGTGTGTGCCGGATGAGGCAGAGGAGTGGCTGGATCAGACAATCTTTCCAGGTCACATCCTGTTTATCAAGAAAGAGAAAAAACGGACTACATACAGCTGTACCGCTTGCGGATGCAGCAGCTGGAAAAAGAAAGGCTGGAAACACGGAGAAAAGACGGTGTGTCCGAAGTGCGGCCGGCCTGTGACGGTAAACAGCCGGCAGCAGGAAAAGACCAGAAAAGCACCGGTTGTGATATTGCAGCAATATGGTCAGGAATGGGTGGAACGTCAATTCAATGCAGTCTGCAAGTGGACAGCAGAGGAGAAAGACATTCAGCTGTTTGAACAGTGCAGAGCCATTATTCCAAAAGGGGAGTGCTGGGGAAAGGTATGGTATGGACTCCTGCCGGAGGCGGATGAATTTGAGCAGGATTTCTGGGACAAGAATCCGCAAAACAAGCGTTTCCTGTCATCATACCTCTATCCAGGCAATCTGCAGGAGGTATTGAAGTGTGGAGGCCTGGAGCGGAGCGGTATGAATATCCTGGCAAACAAGGGAGAGAAATTCAACGTAAACAAGTTTATAACCACATTCCACAAAAGACCGTATTTGGAGTATCTGGCTAAGGCAGGGCTGAGCCGCCTGGTGGCAGATATAGTAGATGATTATGGATGGTGGGGTGATCCGGACACAATCTGCACCTATGGGCAGAGCTTGCAGGAGGCACTACAGCTGGACGGAAACAGAGTGAACCGGATGAAACAGATCAACGGAGGACTCCGTGCGCTGGAGTGGCTGCAATATGAGGAGGCTATGGAAATCAAAATCTCCCAGGAGTCCCTCGAGTATCTGCAGAGCAAAAAAGTGTCAGTGTCTGGTTGTGAGGATATCCTGATGGAGTTGCAAAGCGTCAACAGGATGGTCAACTACATGAAAAAGCAGAGGGTAGCACCAAGTAAACTGACAACAACCTGGAGAGACTATCTCCGCACGGCCAGAGATGAGGGGATGGATACCACAGATGATATTGTAAGACTTCCAAAGGACCTCAAAGCGCGTCATGACCAGCTGGTAGAGCTGATAAATGCCAGGAGAGATGCGGAAAAAATTGCAAAGGAAAAAGAAAAATACAAGAGGCTGGATGCACAGATTCTGGAGAAGCTGCCGGAGGCAGCACGGTATTTCTGGGAGAATGACAAATACATGATTATTCCTGCAGGTACCTGTGAGGAGCTGATGACAGAGGGCAGGACACTCCATCATTGTGTAGGCAGCAGTGACATTTACATGAATAAGATGGCAGCAGGCACCAGCTGGATTCTTTTCCTCAGGAAAAAAGAGGACCTGGAAAAAGCCTACTATACAGTGGAAATTGACATGAAAGATGACCGGATTCTGCAGTATTACTCAGAGTTTGACCGGCAGCCAGACAAGGGAACCATCAGCAAGGTACTGGATAAATTCAAACGGAGCATAAAACGCGAACGGCAGCAGGCACGTATCCAGGTACCCATAGCGGCCATAGCGTAAGGAGGCTGTATGATAGAGGATTACCGGATACAGATACGGACGGGCCGGGCAGAGGGAACCGGGCACTATGAAATCACAAGGCGAGGAACCAGGAGAGAGATCACAAAATTTGTAGAGAGATACCAGACCAAGGCAGGAGCTTTTCTGCCGGAAATGTGGAAGAAAAAGGCTCTGGAGGCTATTGAAACAGAGGGAGAGATGGAACTCCTGGAAAGTTTAAAAGAATACTGCAAGGCACATTGTGCATGGCTGCATAAAGAAAAAGAGATTGAGGAATACGCTATAAACTGCCTGTGCAGCCGGGCATATAGGCACTGGGAAGATTTTGAAAGCACAGAAACAATTATATGGATGTGAGGAGGTAAAAGATGGAATATGTGCAGATGACACTCAATGACTGGGTGCAAATGAAGCAGAAGTTAAAGCAGGAACTCCTGGGAGTCAAGCAGAGCTTTGTCCGGATCGGCTATGCCCTCCGGAAAATTGAGGACCAGAGGCTCTATGAGCAGGACGGTTATAAAAGCATAGCGGAATTTGCCAAAGCTGAGTATGGACTGGAGCCATCCACCACAAGCCGCTTTATGAGCATTAACCGGGAATATTCAGTTGACGGATATTCTGAAACGCTCCGGCCGGAGTTCGTTGATCTGGGGCGGAGTCAGCTGGAGGAGATGTTGAAACTGCCGGACAGTGACAGGCAGATGATCCAGCCGGAGACATCCAGGGAGGACATCCGGGAATTAAAAAGATTCAATAAGGCGGAGCCGGCAGCAGGCGTGGCAGATGACATCCATCAGCTGGTGGAAAAATTCTATAAAGACAATCCGGATATCCTCAATGAGGTATTCAGTGAGCCGGAGTTTGAGGAGCAGACCATCAAACGCTTTGCCGAGATAGTCAACCCGGGAGGCAACCGGTCATATAAAAAAGGCCTCTATTTCCTGATGATGTATGAGAGCCGGGTGGCAATCAAGAAATTTGGGGATACTCCGCAGGATATGACCTGGTGGCAGTTTTACCTGATAACCATGGATATTTTTGGACAGGCGGCAGCAGGACCTAAGACCTGGCAGAGATATTTCGGAGGAGAGGACAGCGAGGAAACGGAAAATGAACCAGAGGAAAATAGCGCAGATAATTCCGGAGACAGTTCTGAAAGAAATGTGCCGGCAGATGACACCGAACCAGCTGAAAGAGCTGGCAGAGGAGGGGAGGATAACTCCGGATCAGGCACTGGAGATGGGGTTGATAACATACAACCAATATCTGCAGATGAGGAAAGACCGGAGGAGCCGCAGCCAGATCAGTCCGCTGAGGCAGCAGGGCAGGCAGAAAATGAGGGAATTGATGAGCCGGAGGCTGACTGTGGAGCAGATGGAGAAAATGGCACTGAGGATGAGCCAGTGGATCAGAAAGGAGCCGTGGGAGATCATGGAGCAGTTAGTGAAACAGGAGCAGGAGAAAAGGAAGATGACACCGCAGGAGAAGAAAGCGGCGAAAGCGATTGTCAAGAGTCTGCAGCAGGAGAGACCGCTGAACCGGCAGGAGCGGAGAGCCAGGGAGAGGAAATTGCGCCGGCGCAAAAATCCGCGGAAATCCTAGAAAGTGAGGCATCTGATGAAGCTGAAAACGGAGAAAATTGTGGAGCTGCAGAGAACGGAACCACAGAACCGGAAACAGAGGCGGCAGCAGGAGAGGGAACGGAAGAAACGGAACTCTGCTCTGCAGAATCCGGCTCTGAGATTATGAATGCACCGGATATCATTAACAAGCCTTTTGGCACCAGAAAGGACTACATGGACACATTGACAGCTTATGGCATGGCAATATACATGGCAGAGGAGTATGAGAGGCACACGCTGAAAGCAAGCTCCCTGGCATTCCCATCAGAGCTGGAAAAGTGGCTCCTGCAGGAGGTGGATGAGAATGGTAGGACTATTGAAGAAGTTTAGAAAGAGAAGATCACTCCAGGAGGTAGTACAGGACAGCAATGCCCTGTACTCTCCGGAGTATTTAACATTATGCGCCAGATCAATCAAAGATAAGTGTGAGCACACAGCGCCTGGAGAGGCTTGCATTTTTGCCAGAGACGGAACCTGCCACGGAAATTGCAGCATTCCGGGGAACACTCCTAATTTCTGGACAGAAAGGTGGTGGACAAGATGAACAGACGGCAGAAAAAGAAACGGTATAAGAAATTATATGGTCACAATCCACCAAAGGGAGCGGATGGCCGTTATATGTTTCATGCACAGTATGGTTATGATTTGGCAGCAGGATCAGAACGGACAGGCTATTGCTCCCCGGAATGGCAGAGAATAAGACAGAGATGCCTGCAGGGGCAAAAGATTGAAATTTCGATAGACACAGAGGCTTTGAGAAATGCGATAGCGGAAGCAATGCAGGCTATGAGTGATCTTGCGGCAGCAGTCAGCCGGGCTTTTGCAGGTATAGCAGAACAGTATAGAAAACCAGTGATCGAGCAGGTAGAGGAGCCGCCGGTGGTAGCGGCCAGGAGCCTGACGGAAAGGAGAAAGAAATGCAGGAGAAAAGAGTGGAGAGCATCCAGAAAGTAGATTTTTCAGGATTGAAAGTGCCATTCGTAGCAGTGTACAAACATCCGGAGGATTTCCCGGACAAGTGCGTGGCCAGAATTTATGAGCTGGACAAGCCGACAGATACACTCATGGTCAAAGACACTGTGGAGGAGATTGAGGCAGACATCAGAAAACACACCAGCATGACATTCCTGCCGAGGGGAACGGCGGACGTTCCCTCTCTGGTTGGCGTGTGGATGTAGAAAGGGGCAGAGCATGAAGAAATCAACAGAAAAGGTCAAAGAGACTATGGAGCAGCAGGAAAAGAAGCCAAAGGATAAGCCGGTCAAGAGGCAGAAAGGCATCCGGGGAGGGATACATAGATGAATAAAGTGTTTTTGATGGGCCGCCTCACAAGAGAGCCAGAGGTCCGCTATTCTGCAGGGGAAAGTTCTATTGCAATCGCAAGATATACTTTAGCGGTGGACCGGAGGACAGGAAAAGGAACTGAACAGGCAGCAGATTTCATTCCTTGTGTGGCTTTTGGAAAGAAAGGGGAATTTGCTGAAAAATATTTCCACCAGGGGACCAAAATTGCCATCACTGGCCGGATTCAGACCGGCAGCTATACCAACAGGGATGGCCAGAAAGTATATACCACAGAGGTAGTGGTAGAGGATCAGGAATTTGCTGAGAGCAAACGTGACGGAGTAGCCGCTCATCCACAGCCGGCACCGGCAGATGCAGGGGATGGATTTATGAGTATTCCGGAGGGCATGGATGAGAGCCTGCCGTTTAGTTAGAGAGGAGAAAGAGGATGTTTTTGAGACCATCTACATTAAACGCTTTAATGAAAAAGGCCTACAAGGGCGGCCTGGCAGTGGCCAGGACAGAGGATGACTGGCTGTATATTGCCGGGAGTTACTGGGAGATAAGCGTCAAAAAAGAATTTATCCCAAAGAGAACACTGGGAGACATCATTGCTCTGATCGGAGAGCTGCCCGGCCCGGGAGAACGGTTCACGGCAACCAAAGAGGGAAACCAGCTTGAAATGGAGATGCCTCTGAGAGTGAAAGATGAGCCATTTCATGAGAATAACACATTAACTATCACAGATGTGCTCCTGGTGGGTACAAGCGGAACGATTCAAAGGCTTTTGCAGGATGAGTCTACCGGAAATATTTACGCAGTCAACAATGTGTTTGTGGCAATCGTAGACAATGCCATGATTGATGAGGGCAGAGGGGAGTATCCTGTCACAGAGCCGTTTTTCAATCCGGCATATGGGATTCTGTGGCAAAACAATGTATGCAAATTGAGAGCACATTTCCGGTCAGATGATAAAAATAATAAGGTCCTGGAGAGCCTGAAAGGAGTGGATATCACACCGGAGGTGCCAGAATGATGTTTCCAAAACCGCAGCGGAGAAAAAAACGAAAGAAACACAAGGCCAGCATCTTACACTGTAAGGATGGCACCTGTTATCTGTGCATGAAACTGAGAAAGGACTACCGGCTTTATCCGGTAGTCCATGAGCATCACATATATGATGGCCCAAACCGCTCCATATCAGAGGCGGAGGGCCTGAAAGTGTATCTGTGCCTGGAGCATCACGTCTGGGGACCGTGTGCGGTACACAATAACCAGGACAATATGAGGATTTTGCAGCAGGACGGCCAGAGAGCCTATGAACGCACCCACACCAGAGAGGAGTTTATGGAGCTGATCGGCAGGAATTACCTGGATGCGGAATATGAGGAATTTATTGTGCCGATAGAAAGCAAAGAGCCTGGCATCATCTTCCTGGAGCCGGACTGCCAGGGATGCTTTGGGGCAGCGGATAATCAGTGCGAGAGATGCAGGGAGGAGAGGCATGGTTGAAAGACTGAAACACTGGATTTTTAAGGCCAGGAAAAAGAAATGCCGGCATTGCTGCCTGAGATGTAAATACTGGGATTTGTGTAAGGAGGGTGAAAAGTGAGTCAGCAAGAGATGGTGTGTTTGATGGCACTTGCGGCAGTTTTCTGTCTGGTAGCCTTTTTCCTGATCTATGGTGGATTTGAGATTGCAAAAGAGGCTATGCAGAGCTTTGGTGCTATTATCTGGAAAATCACATTCTGGCCGGTAGAGAAATACCGGGAACGCAGGGAGATTGTGAGAATTGAGCGGCAATGGATGGACTATATAGAATCACACAGAGGAGAACTTGTGTCTGAATTGATGAGATCAGCTCATCAGGAGATGGTAGGAGAACAATATAAAACAGAGGTGCTGGGAGCGGCAGTGGCAGAGTGCTCTGTGAAATTCGCTCAGAACGGAATTTCAGTCCAGGACATTGACGGGCAGGAGGAGAGAACATGGCAGGACAAAATAATGGATCGCTTCATGCGGAAAATGTGAGACGGTGTGAGGAGTTCTATGAGATACACAGGAGAAACAGATTCCGCCTGTGCATGGTAGAGAAAATAGAATATGCCTATGAAAACAGAGCTGTCAAAGAAGTAAAGCGAGAGGAGAAAAAGGCTCTTTTCCACAGATGGGTGGAAGAAAGGCAGTTGATGGATGCATCTCCAATGATCGGAGGGCATCCGGGCGGAGAAATAGCAACAACGCTGGCTATTGTGGAGTACATGGATGGCCAGGTGGATAAGGTGCCGCCGGCAAGCATAAGGTTTCTGGACACACAGGACAATATGCCAATGGGAACAAAGAAACGTAACAAGTAGGGAGGTATAGAGGTATGCCGAATGTGCGGCCATTGAATAAAAAGAAATATGGGATAAGCAAGCACGCTTTTGGGACAGCGTACTCATATTGTCTGCAATATCCTGAGTGGAAAGAGGAACTGGGCAGCAGGACATCAACAGTCAAAAGTCCTCAGATCACCGGGATGCCTGGGGCGCACAACGGCAGTGATGCAACCGCAGCCCTGGCACAGCGCAGAGTGGAGCTGCAGCAGAAAGTGGAAAATGTGGAGAACACTGTGAGGGAGGCTGTAGGGGAAAACCAGAGCCTCTATAAGTATTTACTGGAGTATGTGACTACTGAGGGAGCAACGTTCCACTGGATAAAACAAAAAGGGATTCCATGTGAGCGCACATATTTTTACCAGGTCCGGAGATATTTCTATTTCCTGATGGCAAAGAAAATATAAGTGCGGTACTCACAGGACAACTTTTGTGATATATTGATAGCGTCCAAAAGAATGAGAATGCAGTTTCTCAAACATTATCCCTCATAAAGGCTCCGGAGCATCCGGGGCCTTTTCCGTTGGAGGATATTATGACACAGGAACAAATTGAATACGTGAAAGAGTGCATCAGGGAGGATATTCACAGATTCTATGTGTGGGGACCGTGGAAGAGAGTCCGCAGGAAAGTCCTGCAGATGGATCATGGGGAGTGCCAGCGGTGCAAGGCAAAGAAGATATACACAAAGGCCACAACCGTGCATCATGTGAATTATGTGAAAAAGCATCCGGAGATGGCTCTGGATATATGGTATGAGTGGCATGGAGTGAGGAAAAGAAACCTGATAAGCCTATGCCATGACTGTCATGAGGCAGTGCATGGGTACAGAAAGCCGGAGGAAAAGAAACCTCTGACAGAGGAAAGGTGGGATTGATATGGGCAGTAAATACATAGGGCAGCAGGACACAGCTGAGTATATGACACTCAGATGCGCGGCGTGCGGTATGCTGCATGTTATACACAGGAAAACACCGGCAGATGGACTGTCCTGCAGAGACTGTGGCGGAGGACCACTGACACCAATAGGATATGCAATCATGCTGGATAGAAAGCCTGCAGATATTACCGTGAAAGTTGATATTGATACATCAGACCTGGGCAAGGTGCAGCGGCTCGTGAATGAGATAGATGAGTCTGTAAGCAGCATGATAAAGAGACTGACTGGAGTGAAAGGGGAATTGATGCAGCATGATGGAAAGAACCTTTGAGGCACTGCCGGGAAAGAGATTGTATGAGTGCAATCCGGAACTAAATACAGAATGTGATAAACGGATATGCAAATACAATAAAAACGCAGTGGATCATCTGTGCCATGGAACACAGAAAAAGGAATTTGCCCTGAAAATTGGGCAGGAGGCAGCAGTCAAAGACTATACCCCCCGGTCTGAAAAAATCGCGTTTTAATTTCAGCCGCGGAGACCGGTGGGTGGCCTCGACAATTCCGGGAAAATTCGCGCGTGATAAAAAATAAAAAAATAAGGGGGTGGAAATGTGGCTCAAAAAAAGGGGGATATATTAGATAGTTTAATTTCACAGCTGGAGCGAAAACAGGCGGATATTTCCTGTTTTTTAGACCTTTTAGATGACTACATGGCCCTCTATGACATCAAAAAAAAGCTAAAAGCAGATATCAAAAAGAGAGGAGTATCCTATGAGACAAAATCTGCATCAGGCAAGGCCACCATAGTCAAACAGAACCAATCTGTCAAAGACCTGGTGGCTGTCAACAAGCAGATGCTGATGATTCTGGATAAGCTGGAGCTGACCACTGAAAAAACAATAAAGGATGATGATGATGAGAAACTGTGATCCGCGTATAGAGGCCTATATGGAGGCCGTGGAGACCGGAGCAGTAAGATCATCAAAAGAAGTCAAGGCCCTGATGGGTCATGTGCGGCACTGCTTTGAGACAGAGGACATCTATGTGGATCAGCAGCAGCTGACAGACTATCTGGGATTGTCACGGTATTTCCCGTATGACACGGTTTTTCCGTGGCAAGAGTTTGTCATAGGCTTACACGACTGCACATACTGGAGAGAGAGCGGAATGCCGCGCTGGCCGGACCTGTTCTGCCTGATCGGACGTGGAGCCGGGAAAGACGGAACAATAGCCCTGGAGGCTGTGGCCGTATCATCTGAGTACAATGGCATCCGCAGCTATGACGTGGATATTTGTGCAAACAATGAGGATCAGGCTCTCCGCCCAGTCCAGGATATTGTGGGGGCTTTTGAGCAGCCGCAATGGACGAAAAAGCTGAAACGCTTTTTCCGGTGGACTACAGAGAAAGTGGTCAGCCTGAAAACCAGATCAACCATCAAGGGGCACACTAACAATCCGGGAGGAAAGGATGGACTCCGCTCCGGCATGGTGGTGCTTAATGAAATCCACCAGTATCAGGATTATAAAAATATTAACGTATTCACAACCGGCCTGGGCAAAAAGAAACATCCGCGCCGGGCTTATTATACTACCCAGGGAGATGTGCGAGAGGGGCCGCTGGATGACCTCCTGGAGACATCTGAGGGCATTCTGTTTGGCGGTGATCCGGATAACGGGTTGCTGCCTTTTATCTGCCGTTTGGACAGCAAGGATGAGGTACATGATGAGGCGAACTGGGAGAAAGCAAACCCGTCTCTGCCATATCTGCCGGACCTTATGGAGGAAATCCGGAAAGAATATAGGGACTGGGTAAAGCGTCCGGACAAATTTACAGCGTTCATGACAAAACGGATGAACCTCCCGGATGGTTCCAATGAAATCAAGGTCTGCAGCTATGAAAGAGTCAAGGCCACAAACAGACCGGTGCCGGTGGATGACCTGCAAGGCAGAGTATGCACCTGTGGCATAGACTTTTCAAAGATCACAGACTTTGTATCCGTCAACCTGCATTTCCGTGACGGAAATATCCGGTATGATCTCAACCATTCCTGGCTCTGTCTCAATTCCAAGGACCTGCCAAGAATCAAGGCACCATGGAAAGAATGGGCAAACAGAGGGCTGATCGACCTGGTTGATGATGTGGAAATACATCCGGAGAGCATAGTGGAGTACATTTCAATGCAGATGGAGTATTATTCCATCAAAATGATGGCAATAGATGATTTCCGCTATGCGCTGCTATCGCAATACCTGAAAACAATAGGCTTTGATGCCAAGGCATACAAGAATTTGAAACTGGTGCGACCATCAGACATCATGAAAGTTGCCCCAGTGATAGACAGCTGCTTTGCAAATGATTATTTCGTTTGGGGAGATAACCCCACTTTGAGATGGGCTGTCAACAATACCAAGATGGTCCGATATGGCCGGAAACTGGGAAAAGAGGATGATGCGGATATAGGCAATTTCGTATATGCCAAGATAGAGGCAAAATCCAGGAAAACTGATCCATTTCTGGCTCTTGTGGCATCCATGACGGTAGAGGATGCCCTGCCTTATGCCCAGGCCGTAAACGCGCCAGACCTGGGTGTATTCACATATTAGCGCAGAAAGGAGGAGAGAGATGGGATTCAGTATAAAACGCCTGTTTAAGAGCAGAGAGACGCCTGAGACAGAAAGAGTGACATCTGTGGAGATTACGGATCAGCAGGTACAGGAGGCTGTGACAGAGGTGTGCCTCCGGGAGCTGGCGTTCTGGACTTGCGTGGGAAAGATTGCAAACGCTCTGACAAAATGCGAGTTTCGCACGTTCTATGAGGGCGCGGAGCTTTTTGGAGATGAATATTATCTCTGGAATTACGAGCCAAACAGGAACCAGAACAAAGCGGAATTTCTCAGCAAAGCCATGGAAAAATTATTCCGGGAAAATGAGCTGCTGATAGTGGAGAGCTATGATGGGCAGCTCCTGGTGGCAGACAGCTTTGAAGTTACGCACAATACTCTGTATGGGGATACATACAGCAATGTGCTGGTGGATGATTACCAGTTTTCACGGACATTCCGGAGCGCGGATGTGCTGCACTGGAAACTCAATAACAAAAATGTGAATAAGATTATCCATGGTCTGTATGACTCATACAGCAAGCTGATTGATTACACTGCAAAATCATATCTGAAAAGCAGGGGCAGCAGGGGCATCCTGAACATTTCTGCAATGGCTCAGTCAGATAAACTGTTTGAGGACAAGCTGAAAAAACTGATGAATGAATATTTCAAGTCGTTTTTCAGCAGTTCCAACGCGGTCCTGCCTCTGTTTGAGGGATATAAGTATGATGATTTAGGCTCCAAGACTTACAGTGAGGGAACCAGCCGGGATATCAAAAATCAGTATGATGACATCTTTGATTTTACGGCCAGAGGATTCTCCATGCCGCCATCCCTTGCAAAAGGGGATGTGCAGGACACCAGCAAGGCGGTGGAGGAAATGCTGACCTTTTGCCTGGACCCATTAACCCAGACGCTGCAGCAGGAGATTAACCGCAAGAGGATAGGCAAGTCTGGTGTACAGAAAGGAACCAGGCTGCAGATCAACACCATGAGGGTCAAGCACATTGACATGTTTGACATAGCCACACCGGCAGACAAGCTCATCAGCTCCGGCATCTACACAGTCAACATGATTCTGAGGGCGGTAGAGGAGCCACAGATTGCAGAGGAGTGGGCAGATCAACATTTTATAACCAAAAATTACTCTACTATCCAGGAAATCCTGGAAGAACAGAGCAAGAAAGGAGGTGGAGAGAATGGCAAAACCGTTTAATTTTTGCTTTCAGCAGGCCGGGAATAACGTGCATAAGCTGTATATCTATGATGATGTGACTGCTTATGGGACTTTTGACTGGACTACATGGACATTCAAGGACTCTGAGACATCCGCTAAGTATTTCAGGGAGCAGCTGGCGGCAATTCCGGACGCGGACACCATTGAGCTGCATATCAACTCAAACGGAGGCTCTGTGAAAGAGGGGGTGGCAATTTATTCCCAGCTGAAACAGGCGGCCTGCAAAAAGATTGGATATGTGGATGGAGTGGCGTACAGTGTGGCGTTCCTGATCCTGCAGGCGTGTGATGAGAGAGTCATGGGACTGGGTACATCAGCACTGGTCCACAATATGTGGATGAGCGTGGATGGAAATTCAAAAGAACTCAGGAAAGCTGCAGATGACCTGGATGTGCTGATGGAATCAAACAGAAAGATATTCCTGGAGCGTTCCAACCTGGAGGAGCAGCAGCTCATTGAGATGATGGAGGCGGAGACGTTCCTCACTCCGGATCAGTGTCTGGAATATGGTCTCATTGACCGGATCGACAGCTATCAGGCGGATGAAAAGGACATCCAGGAAAAGCTGATGGAACAGGTGCAGCAGCTTTCTGGTGTGATCGCACAGCAGAAATCACTCCGGGAGCTTATGCAATCACTGCAGCAGCCTGTGGGGGTTCCACCGGCATCGACACCGGCTCCACAGCAGGGAAAGAAACTTGCAAACCAGTTAGCAAATTTATTCAAAAATATGTAAAGGAGAATCGACATGAAGAACAAAGACATTTTAGCAATGGAGAAAGCCAAGATTGTAGAGAAGATGAACCAGGCCATCAAAGATGATGATGCCAAGGCATTCAGCGAGGCTTTCACAGAATTATGCCAGAAGATTGAGGAGAATGTTCTGGAGCAGGCCAGAGAGCTGCTGATGGAGCAGGATACAACCATCCTGGCACAGAGAGGCGTGCGCCAGCTGACATCCAAAGAAAAGGAATACTATGAAAAGATCATTGAGGCCATGAAGTCTCCGAACCCGAAGCAGGCCCTCAATGATGTAGATGTGGTAATGCCGGAGACTATCATTGATTCTGTTTTCGATGAGCTGCAGACCAATCATCCGCTGCTCTCCAAACTGTCCGCTACAACCGTGACGGGCCTGACCAGAATGATGATGAACACCAACGGGGAGCAGAAAGCAACCTGGGGCAAGCTGACAGCCAAGATTATTGAGGAGCTGACATCCGGTTTCAAAGAGGTGGATGTGACTCAGGATAAGCTGAGCGCGTTCCTGCCGGTTTCCAAGGCTATGCTGGATTTAGGACCGGCATGGCTGGATAATTATGTGCGCCAGGTGCTCTATGAAGCACTGGCAAACGGCCTGGAGTACGGCATTGTATGCGGTACCGGAAAAGATGAGCCTATCGGCATGATGCGCCAGGTTGGGGATGGAGTTGTGGTCACAGGCGGAGAGTATCCGCAGAAAGAGGCCATCAAGATGACAGCACTGGACATTGAGCAGATGGGAAATGTGACCGCAATCATGGCCAGAAATGACAAGGGCCAGGCCAGAACTGTGACCGGACTCATTCTGCTGGTCAATCCGGTGGATTATTTCCGGAGAGTGCTGCCGGCCACAAGAATGCTGACTCCGGATGGAAATTATGCCTCTGTGCTGCCGGTGGATGCGGAAATCATCCAGAGCGCAGCGGTGCCGGAGGGCAAAGCGGTCTATGGTATGGCTCCTAAGTATTTCCTGGGCGTAGGCATGGCAAGAAATGGCCGGATTGAGTATTCTGATGAATACAGATTCCTGGAGGATGAGAGAGTCTATCTCATCAAGCTGTATGCTCATGGCTTTGCAAAGGATAACAATGCCTTTATGGTATTGGATATCAAAGACCTGCAGCCGGTACGGTTTAAGGTTGTCAGCACCACTGAGGAAAAGTCCTATAGTGCAGACCTGTCTGATCTGAGAATCGGCAGCCTGGAGCTGTCCCCTAAGTTTGCAGCGAACACAACCGCATACACCGCAACTACTTCCAACGCCACTAACACTGTAACCGCAGTACCGGCCAGCGGCTCCGCAGAGGTAGAGATCACGGTGGGAGGTAAAGCAGTGACCAATGGAGCGGCAGCAACCTGGGCAGCAGGTGCCAACACTGTGACAATCAAAGTGACAGACGGAGATCAGGAAAAGACCTATACAGTGACAGTGACTAAGGAGTAAGAGAGCCATGGCAGAGGATAAGGACAAAACACTCCTCAATGATGTGAAAAATTATCTGGATATAACCTGGGATGATACCCTGGGAGACCAGAAAATTGAGGGAATGGTCCGGAGAGGAATGGCTGCCATCAAAGGGAAAATAGGGGAGTGCAATTTCTATGAGGAGACTCAGGAAAGGGCACTCCTCTTTGATTACGTCATGTATGCAAGGGCCGGAGAGATTCCGCAATTCTGGGAGAATTACAAAGCGGAGTTTGTCTCCCTGCAGATAGCAAGAAAGGTGGATGCTTATGCCGCGGATCAGGAGCAGACAGTTTGAAAATTTTGGAGACGGCCTGCTGACCATCTGTGATGCGGATGAGCGCACTATAACCAGGACAAAAATGGAGCATATCCGCTTTGGAAACCGGACGGTGGGCGTGCAGCGTTTCTGGCAGGCAAAGACCGCAGGAGATAAGGTGGACAAATTACTGGCGGTGCCTCTGTCAGTGCTGGACATAGACATGATAGAGGTGCATGATGTGGTCATTTTGGAAAATGAGACGGACTGGCTGTGGGACACTCTGGTATTTGATGATACGGAGATGAAAGACCGCGCCGGCCATTATCAGATTCTGCAGGTGCAGCCAAAATATGATGCTGAGCCACCGGCATTGTATTTGTCTCTGGAAAAATTAGTACACCCATACAAAGATGGGAGGAATGACGGTGGCGATTAAAATAGGCAATCTGGCAAGAGAAGTTATGAAACAGCTGGATGATTATGGCATTGAGGCAGGTCTGGAAGTGGAGAAAGTATCTGCAGAGGTAGCAAAAGACACGGCTAAAATGCTGAATAAAAACTCCCCGGAGCTGACCGGGGACTATGCTGCATCCTGGACCTATGGAGTAGGGGAGACCAAAAGGACACGCCACACCATGATTGTCCATGCGGAAAAACCGGAATATGCCCTGACACATCTGCTGGAGAAAGGGCACCAGAACCGGAACGGCGGACGGACTCCTGCCATAGTGCATATTGCGCCGGCAGAGGAGGAGGCAGCAGATAGGCTGGAAAAGGAGCTGATGAAAAGATTATGACACCGGAACAAATTGAACAGATGCTGACAGAAATGGAGGTGCCGTTCAGGTACCATCATTTTACACAGAAAGAGATGGAGGATATACGGCTCCCCATTATGGTCTGGATCGTGCCGGGCACAGATAATTTTTTTGCGGACGGCCAGACCTATCACAAGATCAAGAAACTGGATATTGAACTCTACACAGATGACAAAGACTGGGCACTGGAGGAAAAGCTGGAGGGAATCCTGGACAAATATGGGATTGCCTGGGAGCAGACAGCCTCAGAATGGCTGCAGTCAGAGAAAATGTGGGAGTCACTTTATGAAATGGAGGTTTAAGACATGAGTGGAAAAGAAAATAAGGTCAAGTACAACATCAAAAATGTGCATGTGGCAAAGCAGACAGAAACTGTGGCAGCTGAGGGCACCACTTATGAGTATGCTGCTCCGAAAAATATTCCGGGTGCCGTAAGCATTAGCCTGGATGCAGAGGGGGAAATTTCCACCTTTTATGCGGACGGAATTGCATACTTTGTGACAAGCGCAAACAATGGATATTCCGGAGACCTGGAGATGGCACTCATTCCGAGCTGGTTCCGCGTGGAAATCCTGAATGAGACGCTGGATGACAACAAAGTGCTGGTGGAGAATGCGAACAACAGCACCAATCCTTTTGCGCTGCTCTTTGAGTTTGATGGAGATGTAAAGGCAATCCGCAGATGCCTGTATAACTGCACCTGCACAAGACCATCTATTGAGTCTGAGACAAAAGAGGAGACGGTGGAGCCTGGCACAGAGACATTGAGCATCACGAACAGTCCGAGGACAGACGGACTGGTAAAGGCACAGACCGGGCCGGATACAGCAGCAAATACTTATGCAGATTGGTATAAGAATGTATATGTTCCGACAGTAGCAGCACCTGCACAGACAACAGGTGAATAAGTGGGAGGATAAAAGATGCTGAGAAAAACGGTTGTAATTGATGGGAAAGAGGTGGAGTTCAAGGCATCCGCAGCGGTGCCGAGAATCTACCGCATGAAGTTCCGGAGAGACTTATTCGTGGACCTGCAGAAAGTGGCAAAGGCTGTGGATAAGAAAGGTAAGAAAGAGGGGAAAGAGGAGAGTGAAATCCCTATTGATAACCTGGAAATGTTTGAAAATATTGCCTATGTGATGGCACAGCACGCTGATCCGAAGAATGTGCCGGCAGACATCATGGAATGGCTGGAGCAGTTCAAGACCTTTTCCATCTATCAGATTCTGCCGGCCATCCTGGAACTCTGGAACCTGAACGAAGAAACAAAAAGTCAGGCAAAAAAAAACTTAGACCAAGTAGCAGGGAGCTAAACACTCCCTTGTTTTTATTGCGGTGCTGCCAGGTGGGTATTTCTATCCGGGACCTGGACCTACTGACAGTGGGGATGGTCATGGATATGTTTACGGAGCAGCAGAATGACTCCCACAAATATCCACGCATGGCAACACAGGAAGATTTCGATAAATTCTAAGGAGGTGTGACCAGGATGGCAGCAGGCCGGAACATAAAGGGGATAACGGTTGAAATCGGCGGCGATACTACAGGCCTACAAAAAGCCCTCAGTGATGTGAATGGGAAGCTCAAAAGCACCCAGGCGCAGCTGAAAGATGTGAACAACCTGCTGAAATTAGACCCCTCCAACACTGTGCTGGTAGCGCAAAAGCAGGAACTCTTGAAAGAGGCGATTGCGAACACCACAGAGAAACTGGACAGCCTGGAGGCGGCCCAGAAAGACGTTACAGCCGCGCTGGAGGCCGGGAAGATCGGACAGGAGCAGTACATGGCTTTCCAGCGCGAGGTAGAGGAAACCAGGGCAACCCTGGGACGGTATGAGACGGAGCTGGCAGGGCTGAATACAGAACAGGACCGGCTGGCTACCAATACAGACCGATTAAACAAATTATTTGAGGCCACAGGCACAAACGTGGATGATTATGCGGATGTGCTGGGCAGCAGGCTGGTAACAGCCATCAAAAACGGCTCCGCAACCTCTGACCAGCTCAGGATGGCCATAGAGAAGATAGGAAAATCCGCCACAGACGGAAAAGCAGACATTAAACAGCTGACTGCAGCCCTGGATACGGTGGATGATGGACAGGCAATCCAGAGCCTCATACAGGAGCTAAGGGATGCCGGCACACAGGCGGACAATACCTCAGAGCAGCTGGATCAGATGGGACAGACTCTGACCGGCGGTGTGCTGATCGAGGCAGCCGAACAGCTTTCTGCAGTGGGGGACAAAATAACTGAATTAGGAGAAAAGGCCAAGGATGCTTTTACTGAAACGCAGGACGCGACAGTAAAAGCATCCACTTATTTTGGAGAAACAGGAGCAGCGGCAGAACAAACCGCCGGCATCATCAAAGATGTATATGCAGAGGGCGTGGGAGATTCCATGGATGCTGTCTCCAATGCGGTCATAACGGTAAAAAAGAACCTGAAAGACCTGGATGAGACGGAGCTGACACATATCACAGAGCAGGCAATAACCCTGGATGAGCTTTATGGCATTGACATGAATGAAACTCTGAGGGGCGTTAATTCTCTGATGGAGCAGTATGGCATCACAGCTCAGCAGGCTATGGACTATATTGTGAAAGGCACCCAGAATGGTCTGGACAAAACAAATGAGCTGGGAGACAACCTGTCTGAGTATGCCGGAAAATTCTCTCAGGCCGGATATTCTGCACAGGAATATTTTCAGCTGCTGCAGAATGGCCTGGATGGCGGAGCTTACAATCTGGACAAAGTAAATGATGCCATCAATGAAGTAACAACCAGGCTGGCAGATGGAACCATAGCAGACTCATTGAGCCAGATCAATGCGGAGACCGGAGAAGTAGAGGCCGGAACCGGAGGCTGGGGAAAAGAGGTTGAAAATGTATTTAAGCAATGGCAGCAGGGCGGAGCAACACAGAAACAGGTCATTGATGCCATTGTAAAGGATATACAGGGCACAGAGAACCAGCAGGACAAGCTGAATAAGGCGGCCCTGGCGTTTGGAACCATGGCCGAAGATGGAAACGCAAAATTCATAGAATCCCTGACATCTGTGGGAAATACTTATGATGATGTGACCGGATCGGCAGAGAATATGTTTGACTCCTCTACAACGGAGTCACAGAAATACGAGGCCAGCATGAGGCAGTTGCAGCAGGCCCTTATTCCACTGGGAGAGGCCCTGATGAGTCTGGCAAATGATATCATCCCACCGATTGCAGCAGGCATCAAACAGGTGGGAGAATTTTTCGGAAAGCTGCCGGAGCCGGTTAAAAATTTTGTTGTAATTCTGGGGGCATTGATTGCCGCCTTTACGGCTTTAGCCCCAGTGATAGCGGCAGTCGCAATGATAATTGGAACTGTGGGGGTGGCAACGCTGGGGCCAATTATTGCAATCATAGCAGGAGTGGCCGCGGCAATAACCGCCATCATTGCGATAGTGAAAAACTGGGGAGCCATAACAGAGTGGTTCGGAAATTTGTGGCAGGCAGTGAAAGAGAAATGCGCTGCAATATGGGACTCTATCTGCTCATTTTTTACGGAGACCATACCGCAGGCATGGGACAGCCTGGTCTCAAAATTCCAGGGGATCCCGGAGTGGTGGTCAGGCATCTGGTCTCAGGTAGGAGAATTTTTCTCCGGAATCTGGTCCAATATCTGCTCATTTTTCACGGAGACAATACCTGCAGCATGGCAGAGCGTGGTTGCCTGGTTCCAGGGGATACCGGAATGGTGGGCAGGTCTCTGGCAGCAGGTGCATGATTTCTTTGCAAATATCTGGACCATGATGATGCAAAACCCGGTCATTTCCGGGATTGTAACAACGATACAGGAATTGTGGCAGAATTGCGTCACAACTCTGCAGGGCATCTGGTCCGGGCTGACGGAAATTGCATCCGGAGCCTGGGAGTTGCTGAAAAACACGATACTGGGGCCGGTGCTGCTCCTGATCGATCTTGTGACCGGAAATTTCACGAAACTGAAAGAGGATGCACAAAATATCTGGATGAATATCCAAAACGCAGCGTCAACAATCTGGTCAGGCATCAAGCAGGTGGTCTCATCTCTGGCGCAGGGGCTGGTCACTCATGTGGTAACGCTCATTTCCGGATTCAAGGATACGCTGGGAAATTTGTGGGAGATGGCAAAGCAAGCCGCCTCACAGGCCTGGCAGAATCTGAAAAATGCGGTTGTAAATGCGGCCACAAATTTGAAAGATTCAGCGATTCAGGCGGTCACGAATTTGAAAGAGTCCGTCTCTCAGGCATGGGAGAATATGAAATCTGCCGCCTCTCAGGCATGGCAGAATATCAAGAGCTTTGTAGTACAGACAGCTCAAAACCTGAAGCAGTCAGCGGTGCAGGCATTCCAGAACCTGGTTTCCGGAATCCGGAACACGCTCAGCAATCTGGGCACAGTGGTTTCAAACGGATTCCAGTCCGCCATCAGTTTCATCACATCCCTGCCGAGTAAAGCACTCCAGTGGGGAGCGGATTTCATCAACGGAATTGCAAACGGAATCCGGAACGCCATAGGCAATGTGACCAGTGCAGTATCTAATGTGGCAAGCAAGATCAGATCGTTCCTGCATTTCTCTGTACCGGATGAGGGACCGCTGACGGAATATGAGTCCTGGATGCCGGACTTTATGCAAGGGCTGGCCAAAGGCATAGAGAAAAGCAAGGCAGTGGTTACAGATGCCATTGCCGGTGTAAGCAAGGATATGACCATCAATGCAAATGCCATGGTGGATCAGAGCCAGGCTGCACAGAACAACGCAATTATCAATATCACATCTTTACTGGCTCAGTATCTGCCATTCCTGGCACAGGGTCTCTCATTGAAATGGGAGACCGGGGAAGTGGCAGCACACCTGGCCAGGGATATGAATATACAGCTGGGAATCCTGGCAGATGAGGAGGGGTATCTGTAATGAACGCACTGACGAATGGAGCCACTATTGAAGTGGTAGCCACAGGAGAACGGTACCACACCCTCACTGACTGGGGCCTGGCAATCGGCAACAATGATTATATAGGGGACGTGGAGCAGGAAAATTATTATGTGGATGTGCCGGGAGCGGATGGCTTTCTGGATTTCTCAGAGGCAACAACTGGCCGCCGGATATTCAAGAGCCGGCCCATCAACATAGAATTAGGCGGAAAAAAGCCACGGGATGACTGGGATATTATCATCTCAGACATCCGGAACCTGATAGAGGGCCGGGAGATCAAAGTCATATTTGACAATGACTCCGGCTTTTACTGGACGGGCAGGGCAACCATAAAAGGATTTGACCGCAACCGGGAAATTGGAACATTCACGCTGTCCATTCCGAAAGCGGACCCATACAAGTACAATGTGGCGGATTCTACAGAGGACTGGCTGTGGGATCCGTTTGATTTTGAGACCGGAATCATTGATGAGGGTACAGAAATCACTTTAACAACGGCAACCAGCACAAAGAGCTATACCATTGTGCCGGACCTGATGCCGTTTGTGCCAGTCATTCAGGTCAGCCAGATGGGAGCCGCCGGCATTACTATGACGGTGGCTGGCGAGACTTACACGCTGGTAAGAGGAAAAAACCGCTTTGCGGATATTGTAGTAGACCAGGAGGATGTGACGCTGACTTTTAGAGGACAGGGAAAACTCACAATCCGATACAGGAGGGGATCATTGTAAATGTATAAAGTGAAAATGGATGGTCAGGTCCTGTATTATCCTGGAGACAAAGAGGCAGTGCTGACCAATCCAACGGTAAAGCTGCAGACCGGATATGCCGGCACCTTTGAGTTTACGGTGCCGGCCATCAATCCACTGTATGACAGAATCGAAAACCGCCGCAGCATGGTCAGCGTTTTCAGAGATTCCACAGAGATTTTCTATGGGGAAGTCAGGAAACGGCCAAAAGTAGACAGATACAAAAACAAGGGTGTGTATTGCGCCGGCGCAATGAGTTTTCTTTCAGACTCCATTCAGCCGCAGGCAGAATATCATGATATGAGTCCCCGGCAGCTGCTGGGGGATTTCCTGGATATTCATAATAGCCAGGTGGAGGACCGGAAAAAAATTTATCTGGGAATTGTGACTATCACAGATGCAAATGATTCACTGTACCGGTTCACGAACTTTGAGAACACGCTGAAAGCCATCCGGGAAAAGCTGGTTGAAAAGCTGGGCGGCTATCTGAGGCTCCGCCATGTAAATGACAAGCTGTATCTGGACTGGATCACGCTGGAGGAGTACGGAAAATATTGTGAGCAGCCCATTGAGTTTGGGCTGAACCTGCTGGACTATTCCGAGAGCGTGACAGCGGAAAACCTGGCTACAGCTTTGATTCCTCTGGGGGCACGCCTGCAGGGAGAGTCAGAGATTGAGGGCCTGGAGAAATATGTGGATATTACCAGTGTGAATGGCGGATCAAATTATATCTACAGTCAGGAGGCAGTGGATACTTTTGGATGGGTATGGGCCACCAACACCTGGCAGGACGTGACAGAACCGTCCAACTTGCTCCGGAAAGGCAAACAGTGGCTCCAGGATAATCAGTTTGAAAAATTGACGCTGACGCTCACAGCGGTGGACCTGTCTGCCCTGGATAAGGAATATGATGCGTTTGATTGTGGGGACAGAATCCCATGCAGGGCCAGACCGTATGGCATGGATCGGATTTTCCCGGTCATGGAAATGAGTATCCCTCTGCAGCGGCCAGACAGTGCAAAGCTGACACTGGGAGAAAACCGCAAGCTGACCTATACGGAGCAGCAGAGCAGGATATATTCCGGGATAGCAGCTACAGCAGAGGAGCGCAGGAAAATCCAGAATGAGGCCATCAAGTCCGCCATTGATAATCTGACCATAAAGATGACAGGAAGTGAGGGCGGCTATAAGCTGACAGAGTTTGATGATAATGGAATGTGGCTCCGTGATTTATACATGGATGCTCCGGACAAAGACCAGGCCACCAATATTCTGCAGATCAACAAATACGGCATAGGCGGCAGCCATAATGGCTATGCAGGACCTTATACAGTAGGCATGACACTGGACGGTCAAGTGATCGGAGAACAGGTCACGGCCAACTCCATAGGGGCGGAAAAACTCACCACAGAGTACAAGTCGGAACTGGAGGGAAAATTCACGCAGGCCGGAAAGGATGCCAATGCCTACACGGATCAGAGAGAAACGGTGGTCCGGGAAGTCATCACAACCAGCATCAAGTCAGTGGAGGACCAGATACAGCTGGCAGTAACGGATCAGAAAAGCATTACAAACCGTTATGATTATGTGAAGAATGGGGACAACCAGGAGCTGGATGTGGATGCTTTTACGGCAGCGGCTAACATCACGGTGGCAACCGGGCAGGCCGGAAACATCAACGCACTGCATCTGACAAAGACAAACAGCTCCATGGCCACTCTGCAGCAGAGCCTGGGAGAATTACAGCCAGGCACCTATGAGGTGGAGTTAAAGATATATCTGCCATCCGGGAAAAAGCCAACCTATTGTTATTTTGGTCTGAATGGATATACCCAGTATCAGACATTTTCATCTATGGCAACAGATACCTGGTACACCATCAAAAAGACGGTCACATTGACCAGCAAGGGCACAAGGTCCTTTTACTTTGCGTTATATGGCAGCAGTGCCAAAGAGGCATATATCACGGACATCCGGGTGCTCCGGAATGTGAAAGAGCTGATTGATGATGTAGACGCACGGATCACGGTGGAGGCCGGGAAAATCACTCAGAGTGTCACAGAAATGTATGAGGCACAGCAACATGATTATTGCCAGGGTGGGACGTTTCCGGAGGCGTTCTCCGGAAATTACAATACAGACTGGTACCGGAATGATACAACCTATGTGTTTCAGACCACATGGAAAGAGAAAACGTGTTTGAGCATCAATCTGGGCAGCGCAACGAGCACAAATTACTATGCAAGGACCAGGAATCCAATAAAGGTACCGAGATCAGGAAAGTTTACGGTACGTTTCAAAGCCTGCTGTGGAAAAACAGGAACCAGGTTGAGGTGCAGTTTTTACACAAGCAAATACACAGTAGCAGGGGAGCTGGGAACGGAATGGAAAACATTTGAGCTGACCTATGACAATGTTCCTGCAGGTAGCAGGTACCTGTATTTTTACTGTAATAACACCGGAGATTATGTGTGCATCACAGATGTGGAAATCCTGGGGTATGCCGCCCATTACAATGAGGCACAGCTGCAGGTAACAGCTGATAGTATCACGGCAGAGGTTACAAGGGCAAAAAGCGCAGAGGAGACGCTGAAAAGCAGCATCAAAGTAAATGCTGACAATATCAAACTAAAGGTTGCAAAGGGGAATATATCCTCAGAAATCAGCCAGGAGGCCGGTTCAATTTCTATTAGATCAAACCGGATCAGCATTTCCTCCACCAATTTCACGCTGACAGCATCCGGATACGTGACCATGAAAGGTGCAAGCTGCCAGGGAACCTTTGAGGCAAAAAACGGCAGCTGGTTCATTAAGATGGCATATGGAGAAATCACTGGAGGATATGGCTCCACAACGTATGGATACATTGATTTTGCCGGCGAATATAACAATTCATCGGCACGGACACTGAGGCTGAGAGGAAACTCCAGGGTGGACATCATGGGAAAGCTCTACACCGCTACCACATACAATGCAGGAACGGTATGGGAGGCGTTTACCGGCTCCAGAAAGTTTATCACGAATATTGAGGACATCGGAAACGGTGCAATCAGGTGGACATGGAACAACTACTCATTCAAGAATGGGATAATGATGTAAGGAGGAAAAAAATGAATGTAGGAGCAATTTTGGACTTTGTAGCAGGGGAATTGGATGCACAGGTATTGAGCTATATGCAGGAGTACGCCATACCCCCATCTCTCATGGATAAGGTGCTGGACAGGATACAGTCACACATGCGGCAGATGAAATCAGAAGAATATGCACAGGAGCTGGCTGCCATCCAGCTGCAGGCTGCAGTCAATGCCGGCTCCGGCACCGGAACGGCCGGCCCGGCACCAGAACCGGCACCAGAACCGGCTCCGGAACCGGAAAGCGGAACGGAGACGGGAACGGTTGAGGAGTTCATGGAAAAAATAGGGATGAAAAAGGAGGTAGAAGATGCAGACATTCAGCGCGAGACGGGAGAATAGAGCAAAAACAATCCAACCATATGAGCTGGCTCTGTACGCGGTGCAGGGCCATGATATATGGCAGGATACTCCAAAAGAAATGAAGATAGCCAGGGCAGGGCATCCGGAGGACCTGGCAAATGTAGCCCTGGAAGATAATGCACACACCATGAAGATAGGAGGGTAAGGAATGGCGAACGTAAAGCAATATACAGAGCAGATTGCCGCTGCCAAAAAGGGAAAGGATGTGCGCGCCAGTATTGTAGCGGCCATCAATGAGGTATCGGATGAAAACAATCAATATAACCAGGTGAAAGCAGACATCCTGGCAGCACAAAGGGCTGTCAATGCTGATGTGACCAAAAACCAGCAGACACAGCAGGATTTTAATGCAGACCTGCAGGAGGCTAAAACAGTACGGTCAGACCTGACAGCCAAGACTGAGGAGGGGGATACGCTCCTCACGAATTTGACCAAGAAAGTGAGTGACGGAAATACCCTCTATACAAACCTGACAAAAAAAGTGACTGAGGGAAATACGGCTCATAAAAATCTGACCACAGACATCACGGCAGCAGGCCAGGCGGAGAGCAGCCTGGAGGAGGACATCACAGCGGCCGGCCAGGCAGAGAGCAGCCTGGAGGCAGATGTTACGGCAGCAGGCCAGGCAGAAAGGAGCCTGGAGGCGGATGTTACGGCAGCAGGCCAGGCAGAAAGGAGCCTGGAGGCGGATGTTACGGCAGCAGGCCAGGCAGAAAGGAACCTGGAGGAGGATATCTCAACGGCAAACGCCAGAATCACAACAATGCAGAATCTGGTTCAGAGTGCTGACCAGATTAAGACCGGACTGGAGACTGATCTGCAGGAGGCACAGCAGGCATCTGAAAACCTAGTTGCCAATACGGCAGCGAGTGTGACAGAGATTCAGACAGCAGGGAAAACACAGATTGATGCAATCAAAGAGGCAGGAGGGGGCGTGGAAAATGCACTCTCCAATTATTTTGCGCTCCGGAGAAATGGGAAAGTATTCACATCAAAAATTTACAAATACGCGACATCAACCAGCCCGGTAGGCGTGAAGATGAACGCCAATGAAAATATGGTATGTGAGCCATCTGTGGGCAGAGCAGAGGGCCGGGATGACTATGCACAGTATGGCCTTTTCCAGCATTTTACCTGTAATTTCTCAGTAGATGAAAACGGATTCAACCATGTAGATGCCCTGGAGGGGCAGACCGGATTCACAAAGTATGGCAAGGTACAGGTGGGAGAGGTCACAATGAGCGCATGGTTCGGAATTGAGGACACGGCGGATGCAGTGCTGTATCACTATTCTGACAGCCAGACAGA
>PPYE01661807.1_pt1 | contig 36491 bp, 29 predicted proteins | sample 1559881 | NCBI WGS metagenome assembly PPYE01 (sample SAMN08240022, study PRJNA423297) | Human gut metagenome, whole genome shotgun sequencing project.
AGGTGAGAAATCAGAAGATGAACGAGTTTATCCAGAAATTTCAGGAAAGGACACACAAGCTGAAAATGGAAAAACAGAATTTATTCTTCGAGAATCACGAAATGCAAGACGAAATTCGGAAATTAAACGACGAAATTCATCGTTTGACAACCGAACTGTCCGAAACGCAGAAGTTGAATCGATCGCTTCAGCAGAGCAACGACGATTTGAGGAACAGAAACGGCTTGAAGAGCAGGAGCGAACAAGAGCAGCTCGAAGAAGAAATAAAAGACGTTCGGGACCAAAACTCTAAATTGCAGATACAGGTGAATAAATCATCTGTTGAGGCAGTAGATGAAGCACAGGAGAAACAAAAAGAAGCGGAGAAAAAGGCTAGAACAATAGAATACCAGTTTAATAAGGCACAAGAAGAAGTAAAGACTGTGAAGAAAAAAACAGATTGTGAAATAAAAAAGTTGAAAAATGAAGCGAAAGAAAAGGAAACATTCTGGATGATAGCTTATATGATCTTGGTTTTGTTGGCAGTAATAAAAAATACCGTATTTCAAAAAGATCTATTTGCTTGCATAATTGTTCCATTGAGGTTTTGGTATAGATATATAGAGTGGTTAATCCATCCATCAGAATTAAATATTTTAGGTGAGCGAGAGTATTTTTCAGCAGGATGGTCGTGGTTTTTGAGAATTATGGCTATTCTTATTTTTCTTGGACTAGGAATAAGTAGTGAGATATTTGTGTTGAGGAAGATAGAGCAGTATCGAAAAGCATGGGATAAATATTCTATATGGATTTTGCTTATCAGCGTGTCATCAATTGCTGTAATAGGTGATGTAGTGAGAAAATATTTTCCGATAAATCTTATATTGCTCTTGGGACTTATAAATATTGCTGCTATGGAAATAAAAATCTACTGTCATAATAAAAGGAAATTATATTAGAAAAACATTTATGGTTATGAAAAACCAAATTTGATTATTGACAATCAAATAAACAAATGCTATAGTGAACACAAGGAAATTGATTGTGAATAATCAAAGGAGGAAACAGGGTTGAATATTTCAGTTAAAGAGTTAAAAGAAAAAGAAAGCTCGAAAGTTGAAGAGATTAGTTGGAATATTTCAAATAGGATGAGAGAACTTGGAAATACATCCGTATATGGAGGCTTTTGCTTATCGTATGTGGCGTATTTATCTTTAAAAAATAAGATAAACGATGTATATCAGTTAGTAGAATATGTGGAACTGACTTTTTCACCGGAGAGAGTCAGTTTCATAAAAGGAAATATTGAAAATTTATGGAATGTGGCAATAGAAATCGGAGAAGCATATTCAGAAGAAACACTTTTAGCAGTAGTATTGTGGTGGCCATTGCAAGGAAATAAATTTATGGGAGAATGCGAAACCCCACAGAGTGTTGTAAAGTTGGCAAATGAGATACTTCAAATTTCAAATGATAAGGCAGCAGATTTCTGTAGTGGAATTGGAACATTTCTAGTGAATGCTATAGAAAGAAATCCAGAATCACAGTTTTATGGTGTGGAGCTTGTAACTGAGGTCAAAGAAGTGGCAGAAATCAGAACGGAATTAATTTCTGATCGGGTGAAAATTGAGCAAAAATCAGTTCTGAACATTGACGACAATTTGATGTTTGATAAAATATTCTGTGATTATCCTTGGGGGATAAGGGTGAAAGAGAGCATTGGAAACAACGAGGAATTAGAGGCGATATATAATATTATACCGGAAGTACAGAAAGCAGCTGCGGGAGACTGGGTATTTATTATAAATGTCATGAATCATCTCAACAAACATGGAAAAGCGGTTGTTTCGGTGAGTAATGGAGTGACTTGGAACGGAGGAATCAATACAGTAATCCGCGAAAAATTTGTAAAAAAAGGATTTGTCGAGGCGGTGATAGCACTTCCATCCAATTTGTATTCGAATACAGGAATTGCCTGTTCATTACTGGTATTAAGCAGAAACAATAAAAATATAAGAATGATAGATGCAACGGAGATGGTCTCTGTTGGACGAAGACAGAATGTTCTTAGTGATGAAAATATTTCTAAAATTCTTGAACTATTGAATACAGATGACGATAACTCAAAGCTAGTTTTGGGTGAAGAGGTAGCAAAAAATGAATACACTCTTAATCCGTCAAGATATCTTCAAAAAGAGATGCTCATAAAAAACGGTGTAGTATTTGAATCTGTGATAAAGAACATAACAAGAGGAGCACAGATTAAAGCATCGGTTTTAGATGAAATTGTATCAGATGAACCAACGAACATACAGTATTTGATGCTGGCAAATATACAGGATGGTATTATTAGTGATGATCTTCCTTATTTGAAAGAAATGAATCCTAAATACGAGAAATATTGTATTAAAAATGGAAGTCTCGTAATTTCCAAAAATGTATCTCCGGTAAAAATGGCAATTGCATCCGTAAAAGAAGGAAAGAAGATTTTAGCGAATGGTAATCTTTATGTTATTGAGTTAGATGAAGATAAGATAAATCCTTACTTTTTGAAAGCATATTTGGAAAGTGAAAATGGAAAAGCAGCTTTATCTAGAGTAGCAGTAGGAGCTACATTATTAAATCTGCCGGTTGAAGGATTGAAAAAAATAACAATTCCATTGCCTGACTTAAAAAGTCAGAAGATAATTGCAGATAAATATTACGCCAAGATAAATGAAATAAAAGAATTGAAATACAAATTAGAAAAGGCAACAGCAGAATTAGAACATATTTATATGGAGGAAAAATAAATGGACGAAAATAATAAATTTGATGTAGTTGGAACTAATATAGCAGAGAAAGCGACAATGATCTGGAATGTAGCAGATATGCTCCGTGGTCCATTTAAACCGCATGAATATGGATTGGTAATTTTGCCAATGACAGTAGTAAAAAGGTTTCATGATTGTTTATTACCGACACATAAAGCAGAATTAGAACAATATGAGAAAGTGAAGAATTTCGCTGTTATTGATGGATTTCTGACAAAAGCTTCCGGTTATCAATTTTATAACATCAGCAAATATACATTTGAATCTTTATTAGCTGATCCGGAAAATATCGAAGCAAATTTTCGAGATTATCTGAATGGATTTTCAGCAAATGTTCAGGATGTGCTGGCAAAATTTGATTTTGATAACATTATCCGTAGAATGGTGGAAAGTAATACCTTGTATCTTGTCATAAAAGAATTTAATTCACAAAAAGGATATCTGGGACCAGATAAGATCAGTGCAGTAGACTGTGGATATATTTTTGAAGATCTGGTAAAACGATTTTCAGAGTCTTTTGGAGAAGAGGCAGGAGCACATTTTACCAGTAGAGATATCATCTATTTAATGACGGATTTACTTTTATCAGATGCAGATCTGAGTAAGGGTGGAAATGTAACAGTGTATGATATGGCGATGGGAACATCTCAGATGCTTAGCTGCATGGAAGAAAGAATTCAGGAGCTAAACACAGAGATTGGAGTTACCTGCTTTGGTCAGGAGTTTAATCCCTCTACATTTGCGATTGCAAAAGCGGATATGATGATTCGTGGGGGCGATCCAAATAATATGAGATTTGGAGATACCTTGTCAGAAGATCAGTTTAGCGGGTATCAGTTTCAGTATATTATTTCAAATCCACCTTTCGGAATTGACTGGAAAAGAGAAAAAACAGCAGTAGAGGCAGAGGCGAAAAAAGGTGAATTGGGAAGATTTGCACCTGGACTTCCGAAAATATCAGATGGACAGCAGCTATTTGTATTAAATGGACTTTCCAAGCTGGCATCAAATGGAAAAATGGCGATTATTCAGAATGGATCACCATTATTTTCGGGAGATGCTGGAAGTGGACCGTCAGAAATAAGAAGATATATTCTGGAAAATGATTGGCTGGATGCGATTGTGCAGTTAGGGACAGATATGTTTATGAATACCGGTATCAGCACGTATATTTGGATTTGCTCTAAAGATAAACCAGTACACAGGGCTGGAAAAGTGCAGTTGATTGATGCTTCGCATTGTTTTGAAGCAAGAAGAAAAAGTATCGGAACAAAAAGAAATGACATTACTGATAAATGCCGTGATTTGATTGTAAAGGCATATGGTGCATTTGAAAATGGAACGGTATATGGTGAGAAAGATGGTATTTACTGTCAGAGCAAGATTTTTGATACAGAGGAATTTGGATATCAGAAGATTGTAGTAGAACAGCCACAGAAAGATGAAAATGGCGAAATCGTATTAAAGAAGGGGAAACCAGTGGCAGATGTATCCCTGCGTGATACGGAAAATGTACCGCTGAAAGAAGATATTGAGGAATATTTTAAGAGAGAAGTATTACCATATGCACCAGAAGCATGGATAGATGAAAAGAAGACGAAAAAGGGTTATGAAATTCCAATGACAAGGTACTTCTATGAATATCAGGCACCGGAACCAGTGGAAGAAATAGCAGTGCGATTACACGAACTGGAGTTGGATATTCAGAACAGTTTGGATGCTTTGTTTGGGGAGGAATGATATGAGTAGAAAGATGAAAGATTCTGGGGTTGAATGGATTGGAGAGATACCTCAACATTGGGAGGTAAGGCGTGTAAAAGATGGCTTTATAAGAAAAAAGTCGGAAGCACATCAGGAAAATCCTATTGTTTTATCTCTTGCCAGAACAGGAGTAAAAGTTAGAGATTTATCTAAAAACGAAGGGCAAATTGCAGAAAGCTATTACAATTATAATCCTGTGAAGCCAGGAGATTTATTATTAAATCCTATGGATTTATATAGTGGAGCAAATTGTAGCATTGCAAATGTTGAAGGAGTGATTAGTCCTGCGTATATAAATTTAAAAGCAAAGAAAGGTTACAATCCACAATTCTACGATTACTATTTTAAAACTCAATATTGGACAATGGCAATGTTTGCACATGGCAAAGGAGTTTCTTTTGATAATAGGTGGACTTTGGGCCTAGATGATTTATTGAATTATAATATTCCTGTACCAGATAAGATGGAACAGGACAGAATTTCAATGTATCTTGAAAATAAATGTCTTTGTATAAATAAGATTATTAAAAAAACATATTTGTCAATTAATGAATATCAAAAAATGAAAAAAGTAATAATTACAGATTTGGTGACTTGTGGAATTGAGTGTTATAAAAGTATGACAAAGAAAGAATCTGTTGGAAAAATACCTGAGGGGTGGAAAATAGTTCGGTTGAAATTTTTAATGTCGGATATTGTAGATTGTCCTCATGAAACACCCAATTATACTTCTGACGGAAAATATTTAGTGATAAGAACAGCAGATCAAGATTATGCAAAAATTAGAACCGATAAAAATATGTATCGGCTTAGTGAGAATGAATATAATAATCGAATTAGAAGAATGGCATTGGATAAAAATGATATAGTATATGGGCGAGAAGGTGAACGTTGGGGCTTAGCATGTCTTGTTCCAAAAAGTAATAAATATTGTTTGGGACAAAGGATGATGCAGTTTCGGTGCAAAGAAAAATTAATTAAACCACAATTTGCAGTATATGCACTTTCGTCAATGAATGTACGTCGCCAGGGTGAGGTTGATACGTTAGGAAGTACATCTCCACATGTAAACATATCAACAATTAGAAATTATTCAATCTTGTTGCCTCCATTATGTGAGCAAGAGAAGATTGTAAATTATTTGGATGAAAAATGTAACAAAATCGATATGCTAATTGAGCAAAAAGAAAAAATAATAACAGAACTTGAAGAATATAAGCGATCGCTTATTTACGAGCATGTAACAGGAAAAAAGGAGGTGCCGGAATCTTGAGTATAGATGTTACAACAGAGAAACGTTTTGAAGCAGACATTGAAGAATTCTTTTTATCACCGGCAGGAGGCTACACACATAATAACGATATGTATGATCCGCAGCTTGGTGTTTATAAAGATACGCTATTGAGATTTATTCAGAGAACACAGCCAAAGGAATGGAAACGATTTTTATTGCAGAATAAAGTGGATCCAGAACGCAAATTCTGTCTTGCTTTCAACAATGCCTGCGATATGGACGGACTTATTTCTGTACTGCGACATGGATTTAAACATAGAGGTATTCCGTTCAAAGTATGTTATTTTAAACCAGAATCTGGCTTAAATCAAACAGCGGAAGCACTGTACGAAAAGAATGAAATTACTTGCAACAGACAATGGTTTTATTCCAGTGATACACATAATTCTGTTGATATGGTTCTGTCGGTAAATGGGATTCCGGTATTTGCCCTTGAATTAAAGAATCAGTATACAGGACAAAACGTTGATAATGCTAAGCGTCAGTGGATGTATGATCGTGACCCAAGAGAAATATGTTTTCAGTTCAATAAGAGAATCTTAGGATATTTTTGTATTGATCAGTTGGAAGTTTGGATGACAACACGGTTGGAAGGAAAAAATACATATTTTCTTCCGTTCAATCAGGGATCGAACGGTGCAGGAAATGATGGAGGCAAGGGAAATCCTGCGAATCCAGACGGATATCCGACATCATATTTCTGGGAGTATGTATTCCAGAAAGATAGTATGATGGATATTATCCAAAAGTTTATTCATCTGCAGGTAAAGGAAGAAAAGAAACAAATGCCTGACGGATCAGAGCAGGTCACGAAGAAGAAAAGATTGATTTTCCCAAGATATCATCAATTGGATGTTGTACGTAAATTAATTGCAGATGTGAAAAAAGAAGGTGCAGGTCGTAATTATCTGATTCAACATAGTGCAGGTTCTGGAAAATCCAATTCTATTGCCTGGACAGCGTATAGACTGGCTTCCTTACATGATTCGAATGATGAATCTGTTTTCAGCAGTGTGGTTGTAGTTACAGACCGAACCGTATTAGATGAACAGTTACAGGAAACCATTTCAGGGTTTGATCACACGATAGGGTCGGTAGAGGCGATTGATGATAAAAAGAACTCAAAAGATTTAAGAGACGCCATCAATAACGGTGCAAGAATTATTGTAACCACATTGCAGAAATTCCCGGTGATTTATCAGGAAGTGGATAAGGTTGCCGGAAGAAATTTTGCGATTATTGTAGATGAAGCTCATTCTTCGCAGACAGGAAGTTCTGCAATGAAACTGAAAGCGGCGTTGGCTGATACAGAAGCAGCATTGCGAGAATATGCGGAAATAGAAGGAAAAGCAGAAGATGAAATAGATAGAAATGACAAACTTGTGCAGGAGATGCTGACACATGGAAAACATCCAAATCTATCCTTTTTTGCATTTACTGCAACTCCGAAACCAGCAACACTGGAGATGTTTGGAAGTCAATGGACAGATGGAAGTTTCCATCCATTTCATATTTATAGCATGAGACAGGCGATAGAGGAAGGATTCATTCTGGATGTTTTGCAGAATTATATGACTTACAGTACCTGTTTCAAAATTGCAAAAGACACACCGGAAAATCCAGAGCTTCCAGAAAGCAGAGCAACAAAAATTATAAAGAAATATGAAAAATTACATCCATATAATATCAGCCAGAAATCACAGATTATCGTAGAAACATTCAGAGAGACTACGAAACAAAAAATCGGTGGAAAAGGAAAAATGATGGTTGTAACAGATTCGAGATTGGCAGCAGTTCGATATTTCCATGAAATCAAAAGATATATAAGAGAACAACATTATGCAGATATGGATATTTTGGCTGCATTTTCTGGAACGGTGCAGGATGGAGATGAAGAGTATACAGAAGCTAGGCTGAACGTAAGGAAAGATGGAAGCCATATATCAGAAAGTCAGACAAAGGAAGAATTCCACGATAATTTTAATGTTCTGGTAGTAGCAGAAAAATATCAGACTGGTTTTGATGAACCATTGTTACATACAATGATTGTTGACAAAAAATTGAAAAATGTGAAAGCAGTGCAGACGTTATCTCGTTTAAATCGAACATGCCCTGGAAAAGTGGACACATTTGTGTTGGATTTTGCAAATAAAAAAGAAGATATTCTGGAAGCATTTCAGCCATTTTATCAGGAGACAAGCCTTGAGCAGGAAGTAAATGTAGATTTGATTTATCAGACAGAAAAAGAACTTCTGGATTATGCAATTTATAATGAGAATGATATCAAGGCATTTATTGATATATGGAATCATCCTGGTAAGCAGGATGCAACTGCAATGGGAAAAATGACAAGTGTATTAAAACCGGTAGCAGACAGATATAATTTGAAAAACCCAGAAGAACGGTATCAATTCAGAAGACAGGTAAGAAAATTATTACGATGGTATAGTTATATAACACAAGTAGTTCGTATGTTTGACGCTGATATGCATAAGGAATATCTCTTCCTTAGCTATTTAATTGGACTCTTGCCGGAAGAAAAGGAAGAACCGATTGATTTAGATGGAAAGCTGAAATTGGAATACTATAAATTGCAGAAGACTTTTGAGGGTGCAATAAAACTGGAAAAAGTTGATGGGCAGTATGTTCCATCTAAAAAGCAGGGGGCACAGGGAATCCGACAGAAAAGCACATTGGATGAAATCTTGGATAAGATTAACGAGAAGTATAAAGGGCAGTTCACAGATGGAGATCGGGTGATGCTTGGTGCGTTACACGATAAACTGATTGCTGATGATAAACTGGCAAGTTCTGCACGTACTTCAGATCCAAGAATTTTTACGGAAAGTATTTTCCCTTCAGCTTTTGGAAATGCAGCAATGGAAAGCTATATGGAAGCACAGGACAGCTATGGTTCTCTATTCGAAGACAAAAGTAAGTATGATGCTGTGATGAGTGCATTGGCGGGAGTGATTTACAGGGAAATGCGTTCTAAAAAGACTGTGGATTACCGGAAAATTGAGAGAGACGAGCAAGTGCAAATGGTAGCGGAAGAACCAGTTAAATATGGGAAATAAGTAAGAATTATAAAGCGTGGAGGGTGTTTTATGTATATTTCTTCAGTTTCAATTGAAAACTTTAGAGCGTTTAAAGAGAAGACCGTATTTCATTTTAATCCAGGAGTTACCGTACTTATCGGAGAAAATGATTGTGGAAAATCAACTGTTATCGATGCCATTCGTTATGTGTTAGGAACAACAGATCAATCGTGGCAGCGTGTAGAGTTATCTGATTATCATCAAGAAAATACCGATAATGAAATACATATTACTATTACATTTTCAAACTTAACAGTTAGAGAAAAAGCAGCTTTTTTGGAGTGTTTAACGTACACAAAAGACGAAGAAATACTAATAATTAATTGGTCAGCAAAGTATATGACTAATGTAAATCCACATAGAACATTTGTAAGTGTGAATTGCGGAAGAAATGCAGATGTAGCAGCACCTTCAGCAGAAGCACGTGAATTGTTAAGAGTGACATATTTAAAGCCACTGAGAGATGCACAAGCACAAATGAGATCGGGAAGAGGATCACGTTTGGCTCAAATATTAAGTAGTATACCAGATTTGAATTTAGGTGAGCGAGAATATAAAGAAGGAATAGATATAACTTCATTGTCTCTCGCTGGAATTTTTGATTTGTCCAATCAGTTACTGGCTGAACATAAAGTGATTAAAGCTGTGAATAAGGGAATAGGTGATATTTTAAATACAGAGTTAATGCTAAATAATGATGCTGTAAAAACACAAATTACAGTCGCTGGTGATGGTAACACGGATGAAAAGAAGATATATTCATTGTTGGAAAAATTGGATTTGAATATTCAAAAAGATTCAGTATCAAATTATGGTAATGTGGGACTTGGAACAAGCAATTTAATGAGTATGGCATGTGAAATGTTACTGAATCAGGATAATAATGAATTAAGTACATTCATGTTAATTGAAGAACCGGAAGCGCATATACATGCTCAAAGACAATTGAAGCTTATACAGTCTATGCAAAAGAAAGGAGAAAATCAACAAGTAATAATGACAACGCATTCTCCTTTATTGGCATCAGTGGTAGAACTTAATAATTTACTTTTGATACAAAATCGGAAAGCTTTTTCGATGAGAGAGGGAGAAACAATGTTGGATTCTTCTGATTATAAATTTTTAGAACGTTATTTGGATGCTACGAAAGCCAATTTATTTTTTGCCAAAGGTGTAATCATTGTAGAAGGACCAGGAGAGGCTTTATTATTACCAACTCTTGCGCAATTATTGAACAGAAATTTAACAGATTATGGAATATCTATTGTTGATGTTAAAAGTACAGGTCTTCGAAGATATGCAAGGATTTTTCAGAGAAAAGAGGGAGATGAAATAAATATTCCTGTATCGTGTATTACAGATAGAGATGTAATGCCAGAATGCGCACCTGCAATTTGTCTTGATGAAAAATATAAGGATAAAGAAAATTGGCCAAAGAAAAATCGAAAATGGAAAGTAGAGTCTGAAATAAAAGACAAAGAAAAGTATATACAAGAGATTGAAAAAAAGGCAAATGGTCAAAATGTTAAAACATTTATTCCAGAGCAGTGGACGTTGGAATATGAGCTAGCTGCCAATGGATTAGGCGAAGAAATGTTGCAAACTATTGCAACTATGCTTGCAGAAAAAATTCAGGACAAAGAAAAGAACGAGGAGAAGAAAGCGGAGCTATTAGAAAAGTACACAAAAGAATATAATGAATATAAGAATAAAGAGGCTAAAGCATCTTATGTATACTCGTTTTTTTCGCATAAGATAGTATCAAAAGCGGAGTTTGCACAAAAATTTAGTTTTGATTTGGAAAACATATTTAAGGGAAAAACAGTTGAAGAGATAGTGACAGTATTGCCAAATTATTTGGTGAAAGCTATAGAATATGTGACAACAAACATTGAAGGAATATAGAGTATGGATAAAGAAAATTTTGGATTGCAAATTACAGATGAGGACATTGAATGGGTTAGAACTATAATGCCTGATATTGAATTGGATGAATGCAGAATTCAAATTTTGAAAAATATGAATTCAGTGGATATTCATGCCTGTCCAGGAAGTGGAAAAACGACCATTTTGGTAGCGAAGTTGGCAATATTATCCCGTAAATGGAAATGGCAAAATCGTGGGATATGTGTGTTATCTCATACAAATGTTGCACGAGAAGAAATCGAAGAGCGATTAGGAACTCTGAATGTTGGGAAAAAACTATTATCTTATCCGCATTTTATCGGGACATTTCAAGCTTTTTTGGATACATTTATTGCAATGCCTTTTTTGAGAAGCTGTGGCTGTCCGGTAAATATAATTGACACAGATTATGTACTGGAGCGTCGATGGAAAAGTATACGAATAAAAAAATGGTTAGAAGCACATGGAAAAGATAAATATGTATGCGATCCACTGGAATTACCGTATAAATTAGATGTTAAATTAGGAACGGGAACAGCAACATATAAGAATGTCGTAAAAGCTGTTACTGAATCAAGGCGCAGAGGAGAATTTACTTTTAATGAAATGGAATTGTATGCAACAAAAGGAATAGATAGCATTTCAACGCTTGCTGAGCTGATTCAGATGAGATTTCCTGTTATTTTTATAGATGAGGCACAAGATACGAAAAAAGAAATATGGGAATTGCTAAATAAAATCTATGAAAAACCGCTCTATAATAGTTTTTATCAGGCATACGGTGATAGTAATCAAGCAATTTATAATTCTTATGAAAAAATGGAGGATGTCGAATATTTTCCAAGAGCAAATGCACTGCAGATGCTGAATAGCAAAAGATTTGGAGCAGAAATAGCAAAGTTAGCTAATGGAGTAGCACTGGATAAGAGTAATATGATAGGAGAAGGGCGGCCATTTTCGAATAATAATATACAAAACACAATATTTTTATTTGAAAATGGTCAAGAGAATATCGTAGTAGATAAATTTGCAGAACTAATATTCAGAAGTTTTTCACATGATGAATTAGAAGAATACCAGAAATATGGGTGTCACGTATTAGGGATGGTTCACAAAATAGATAAAGAAATGAGTGTAAAAAACTATTTTGAAGAGTATAATCCAGAAGTAAAAAAACAAACGCCCAACCATCTGATAGATTATTTTTGGATCGCCGAAGAACATATGGGAAAAAAAGGAGAACTGTCTTTAAAAGTTGAATGGATATCAAAAGGAATATGTAAGATAATGAGGAAATATCCGTTGAAAGAAATTGAAAAATCTTCTTCAGCATTTAATTCTATTATTAAAACAGTGCGACCAGAGAATAGAGAAGAAATAAGAAGTGGATTGCTGGAAATTATGTGCATGAATTGGAAAACAAAGAATGAATGGGAGAATGTTATTGATCAAATTTTACATCTTTTGTCAGATGTTATAAAATATACTGATGCAAGAAAAGATGAATTTTTGTTCTGGAATGGCAGCGAGAAACCAGAAGAATATACGAAAAATAGAAATAGAGTGAATGAAAAAGAATATGAGAATGAATCTGGAGATAAAATAAACATAAAGTTTGGAAGTATACATTCATCAAAGGGTAGAACACATTTGGCAACATTAGTAGTGGAGACAAAGTATTACGAAGATAATCTTTCATCTATATTACCATGGCTTTCGGGAAAACGTCCTAAATTAGGTGTGCGGAATAAAAAGAGATTAAAATGTCATTATGTGGCAATGACACGTGCGAAAGGATTGCTTTGCTTGGCAATACCGAGAAAAAGTGTGAGTGATCAAGTACGAAAAGAATTAGAAAATTTTGGGTGGAACTTAGAAGTGGTTTAATAGGAAGGTGATGTCATGGCAATACGATCAGTAGAGTACCTGCAAAGTCTTGTGCGAGAGCTTGCAAAGCTTCCGGACGAGACGGAGTGGGTAGAATTTAAATGTAATAACAAGCAACCGCAGATGATTGGCGAATATATTTCTGCTCTCAGTAATTCAGCTGCGTTGTGCGAACGACCGAAAGCATATTTAGTTTGGGGCGTGGATGACACAACACATAAAATTGTTGGAACTGAATTTCAGTATCGTAAAATGAAAAAGGGAAATGAGGAATTGGAAGCATGGCTTTCCAGAATGCTTTCACCAAGAATTAATTTCCGATTTTTTGAGGTCCCGATGGATGAAGGAATGGTTGTGCTGATGGAGATTCCTTGTGCAGAAAAACAGCCGGTACAGTTCGCTGGTGGGGAATTTATAAGAATTGGAACGAACAAAAAGAATTTAAAAGAGTATCCTGACAAAGAAAGAGAATTATGGAGAACATTCGATTCTACACCATATGAACTTCGAATTGCGATGGGAAATTTAGATGAAGATGAAATGGTGTTATTATTGGATTACTCAAAGTATTATGATAAACTGGAAATGCCAATCCCGAGAAATCGGGATAAAGTATTGGAAGATTTACAGCATGAAAAGTTCATAAAGAGAAATGATGCCGGTACATGGGATATCACGAATATGGGAGCATTGATGATCGCAAAGGATTTGAAGAAATTTGAATCTTTGCATAGAAGAACTGTGAGGGTGATATGGTATAAGGAGAATTCCAGACTGGATGCTATCAGAGAAAAAGAGTTCTGTGCGGGCTATGCATTTTCGCATGAAGAAATCGTGCAGTATATTATGACAATTATTCCGCAGGAAGAGGTTATTGTAGAAGCAACAAGGAAATCTGTTGTCAGTTTCCCGGAAATTGCTATCCGTGAGTTGTTGGCAAATGCTATGATACATCAGGATCTGCAGCAAAGAGGTACAAATCCGATGGTAGAAGTGTTTAAAAATCGAATTGAATTTTCAAATGCTGGTGCACCACTGGTAGCAATTGAAAGAATTGTAGATTCGGTGCCGGTGTCCAGAAATGAAAATATTGCCGGATTTATGCATAAATGTGGTATCTGTGAGGAACGTGGCAGTGGATATGATAAGATTGTTGAAGCAACCGGCAAAAATGAATTACTTGCACCGAGGATTGAAAATCAAAACAATCAATTTACAAAAGCAATATTGTTTGCGAAAGTACCGTTTGAATTAACCACGAAAGAAGATCGGATGCGTACTTGTTATATGCAGGCATGTCTGGCATATGTCAATTTTGAGGGGATTTCTAACTCAGATATTCGAAAAATATTTGGATTGGGAGAAAAAGAGAAAGCGAAAGCCTCTCGACTTCTTACCAGTGCTGTTGACGGAGGCTATATTAAAGTAATGGATCCGGATACTGCGCCAAGGTATAAAAAGTATATTCCATATTGGGCATAATTTAAGTTTCGCTAAGTTTCACTTATATAGGCGGGATGAGGAAAATTCAATAGAGCAATATGAAAAAAGGCACTGAAAACCACTGAATTATTGGTTTTACAGTGCCTTCTCTTTGACTAACGAGAAAAAACATAATAAATTTAAGTTTTGCTAAGTTTCACTAAGTTCAGCATTAACAGATCGCCACTGCCTTTTCGGCTCAAATTTCCCACACCCATCACAGGTCTGCGGCCAGTTGATTTTCCATTCAAAATATTCATTTCTGGTAATTTCGCCAGATTTTAATTCTTTCTTTCTGAGAACCCATTCTTTCATAAAATCATTGAGAACTCCATAATTGAACCACATACCAACAGGTGGATGAGCAGGCCAGTTATCTGAATCATGGTAACGGACAGAGGTATCTTCGCTGGAATTGCATTTCTCTCCGGGATAAGTTTCTAACTGAAAGAGATTGATAGCTGCCGGATTAAATTCGTCAATCCAGAACAGGATTTCCATAAGTTCAGAAGCATCCATAGTAGTAGGCTCATGCAGTGCCAGTGGATTCACATCCAGAATTTTAGCCATTTCAGTTACCAGATCTTTGCGGGGAACCCGATAATTCGTTTCATATTGGGCAAGGCGGTTTGCACCTTTATCGCCCCAGCCGAGGGCAGCACCAAGTTCTGCCTGTGTCATATTCCGGAATGTCCGGATTTTTTTTATTTTATCACCGATTGTCATATCAGATTTCCCACTTTCTTTTTGATAAATCCATTTTACTACCAAAAACAGTGAATGTAAACAGAAAGATTCGCATTGAAGCGAATAAAACACTTGACATTCGCATAAATGCGAATTAAAATGACAGTACGATAAAGGTTCGCATGAAAGCGAATGTACAGATGAGGATAAATACTATTTGCAAATTATTGCAAAATGAGGTTGTAAAATCCTTCTGTCAGGCTTTATTAGTGAGAGGATTTTTTTGAAGAGAACAACATTTTGGTGTTTCTAGGCTGTAATAAGTGAAAGGATATTCAAAAAACTCTCTTTTGTACCTTGAAAATTACATGAGCTGTATAATCTGATTCCACAGATGCCATAACCCTGTAAAGGATTTTACGGGCGAGCGTCAAAGATACTCCGGAAACGGCTGGTAAGTTTGCGAAGAAGCTACCAGCATTCAGAAATATTCTGATAGAGGTTGGCAGTAACGCTGACAGCAGTTATACGAATGGAAGCCAACACGCCGAACGGAATATGCAATGCTATAACAATAGATAAACTGTGAGAACAAAATACGAAAAGGTAAGGTGATGCAATTGAGAAAATTGTAGGTATAGGACGACTTATACAAAGAATATGTTGGAAAAGAGGTGAGCATCATGGTGAATCAGTCAGTAATAGATTCCAGTGTTGATCTGGAGCAGTTAAAGGACATTGAAGATTTAATTCCTGATATGGATAAAGCTATTTCTGAGAAAGTGGAAACTTTTCTGGATAAATCCGGCGATCAACCGTATGCTCACATGAATGAAGGGTATGTGGTGGTCGTGGAAATGACCGGAGAAATAGATGCCACAGATGCCATTGGTGATTATCTTAGAAAAAGAACGGAGTTGATGTATTAGATGCAAGTCTTGAAAAAATATCTTGCGAAACTACAGATGTTATGTTAATGTGAGGTCAGGGAAAATGAACGTGATACATGGTTTCTGACTTCAAATTCAATGGAATAAGTAAGTTGGGAGCGATGTAAAATGGAACAGATGCAAATGAATATGCCAGATATATACGATGCTGCATTGTATCTTCGATTATCGAAAGATGATATGGAAGAGGGCGATGCGAAGTCAGAGAGCAACAGCATTGCAAATCAGAGAGAGTTACTTCGGAGCTTTGTAAAAAGCCAGCCGGATATTCAGATCTTTGATATATATGTGGATGACGGATACTCAGGAGGAAATTTTGACCGACCTGAGTTTAAACGAATGACAACTGATATAGAAGCTGGAAAAGTAAACTGCGTGATTGTAAAAGACTTATCCAGATTCGGAAGAGAGTATATAGAAGCCGGGCGATGGATCGAAAAGACCTACCCGGCTTTAAATGTGCGTTTTATTTCAGTTACAGACCAGTTTGACAGTAAAACAGCAGATTTTTCAGAAAAGTCATTTGTTGTTCCAATCAAAAATTTTGTAAATGAAAGCTATTGCCGGGACATTTCCGGTAAAGTGCGAAGCCACCAGAAAATCAAACGTGAAAAAGGTGAATTTATTGGAGCATTTGCCCCGTATGGTTACTGCAAAGATCCGGAGAATAAGAATTGTCTGGTGATTGATTCTTATGCAGCGGATATTGTAAGAAAAATATTTTCATGGAAAATTGATGGATTCAGTCTTGGAGCAATCGCAGAAAAACTGAATGTACGTCATGTGCAGTCGCCAAAAGAATATAAAAAGGCAAATGGTGAAAATTACAATTCCGGATTCCATAGTTCAGATACACCGAAATGGTCGGCAGTGCAGATCAAAAGGATTCTGACCAATGAAGTCTATATTGGAAACATGGTACAGGGCAAGCAGGAACGAATCAGCTATAAAGTAAAGCAACGCCTGGATAAGCCAGAAGCAGAGTGGGTGAAAGTAGAAAATACGCATCCGGCAATTATCAGGCAGAATGATTTTGATGTGGTTCAGAAGCTGCTTCAATATGATGGTAGGGCATCGAAAACATCAGACAGTGCAAACTTTTTTTCGGGATTTGTGTTTTGCGGAGATTGCAAGACACCGATGATACGCAGGGTAAATCAGTATAAGGGGAAGAAAAAAGCCTTTTATATCTGCCAGACAAAGAACAAAGGTGGAGATTGCACCAGACACAGTATTCCGGAAGAGGTGCTGAAAAGAATTGTGTTGAAAGAGATTCAGGCATATACGGCACTTTTTGTAGACTATCAGATGATTATGGAAGAACTTTGTGAGATGCAAGTCAGCTACGATCAGGTAATCGGTTATGATACGCAGATTAGTAAGTTGCAGGAAGAATATAATCGCTATTACAGTCTGAAAGCGTCTTTAGGTGATGACTTGAAAGAGGGACTGATCAGCAAAGAAGAGTTCGATGATTTTCGGGAAAGTTACGGAAGAAAATGTGAAGAACTGGAGCAGATGATCGAGAATCAGAAAAAATTGGTAAAGCAAATGTTTGAGGGTGGAGTGTCTGCAACTGTTCAGTTGGAGGACTGGAAGAAATCACTGGAAATCAAAGAACTGGATCGCACATTGCTGGCACTGACCGTAGATAAAATCTATATTTATGAAAACAAACAGATCAAAATTCATATCCGTTATCAGGATATGATTGAGAAAATGAAAGTCATAAGACGGTTTTATGCGGAACACCGGACAGAGTGCAGGAAAGAGGTGGGATAAATGGCAAGGACAGCAAAAAGATATAAGAAAAACACAGAGAAGAAAGTTCTTGGGATTCCGGTATGTATGGCTGCAATTTATGTCAGATTATCCGTAGACAGTGATGAAAAAAAGTCAGAATCTATTGAAACACAGGTTACGATGATAAAAGAGTTCATTCAGAAGCACAATGAAAATCCGAACAGAGAGTATGAAATTGCTGTATATAACATTTATTCTGATCTGGGAAAAACCGGAACAAATTTTGACAGACCGGGATTTGAACGGATGATGAATGATGTCAGGGAAGGTAAAATAAACTGTATTCTGGTAAAGGATTTCTCACGATTTGGAAGAAATTATATCGAAACTGGCAACTATCTGGAAAAGATTCTTCCTTTTATGAAAGTGCGGTTTATTTCTGTATGTGACAACTATGATTCATTTGCACCGGATGCCAAGAATCAGGAATTATCCATGAATATCAAGAATCTGGTGAATGATGCTTATGCGAGAGACATTTCCGCAAAAGAACGGGCAGCGAAACGTATTGCACAGAAAAATGGTGAGTATGTGGGATCTACAGCTCCATATGGATATTGTGTGGAAAAGATAAATGGAATTTATAAGTTGATGGTGGAACCGGAAGCTGCAAAGATTGTCCGCAGGATTTTTGAAGAATATGCTTCGGGAGATGGCATACAGAGCATTATTGACAGGCTGTTTGAGGATAGGGTACATCGGATTTCAGATTATAACCAATATCATCATGTGTACTGTCAGGACGGAGAGAACCTTCATCAGTGGGGAAATTCTTCGATACGTGCAGTGCTGAACCGGAATAATTATTATGGCGATCTGGTTCAGAGAAAATATGAATCCAGATTTCAAAGAGGTGAAAAATGGTGTGACATATTGGACGAGAGCCAGTGGATTATTACGCCAAATGCCCATGAGCCAATTATTAGCAGAGAATTGTTTGAAAAAGCACAGGTCAGGCTAAAAGCAGCACAACAGAAAGCAACAAAAACTACTGCAGGGTGGGAAGATGATGAAAGAGCATTTTACAATGTATTCTATTGTGGTGATTGTAAACGGAAAATGTGTACACGTAGATACAGAGGCAATGTGTATTACTTTTGCAATGCTGCCTGGTATCGGGATGAAAGAAAATGTAGTCACAAATCTATTTCCGAGGAGAAGCTGCAGAAAATTGTCCGTTCGGAGCTGACCAGACAGTTTCAGTTATCTGGATTGCGGAAAAAGGATATGTCTGCTATAAGCAGTGCGGTATTTCTTTCCAAAATCAGTGAGATTCAAACTGAGATCAGAAAACTGGATGCAGATATGGAAAGACGTTCAGAAAAACTGGCACAGGCATTTATGAAATATAAAGAGGGTGAACTTTCCAAAGAAGCCTATATAGAAATGAAAGATGACCGTAATAACTGGAAAGAGTTTTGTGAAGAGAGAAAGAAGTCTCTGGAGCAGACCATACGAAAGCTGGAAAAACAGCAGAAAGAAGAAGCCAGATTTTTACGAAGTCTGTTGGAACTGGATGGGACAACCAGAATCAATGCGGAACTTGCAGAGGGCTTGATTGAAAGTATGTATCTGTATGGTGATGGCAGACTGGAAATCAACTTCGGGTTTAAGGGGGCGGTAGAACATGAGTGATCAGAAACTGATTATTGGATATTACCGTCTTTCCATGGAAGATGATTCAGAGGGAGAAAGTAACAGCATTATCAATCAGAGAAAACTGGTAAAAGATTATATTTCCAATATTCCGGAGCTTGCTGCTATGCCATTTCAGGAGTTTTACGATGACGGATATTCTGGTTCCAGTATGGAGCGCCCGGCAATTAAGCAGGTTCTGGAACTTGCCAGAGAGAATAAAGTTCAGTGTATTGTGGTAAAAGATTTTTCCCGTTTTGCCAGAAACTATATTGAGATGGGAACTTATCTAGAGCAGATTTTTCCATTTCTTGGAGTACGCTTCATTTCTATCTCAGATCGATATGATTCTAAAGATTATAAAGGAAAGAGTTCAGACATCGAAGTACAGTTTAAAGGACTGATCGCAGACTTTTATGTGAAAGACCAGTCTGTAAAGGTAAAGGCAGCAGTCAGCACCCGACGAGGAAAAGGTGAATATTGCTGTGGCTCTGCACCTTATGGGTATCGAATCAATCCTGAAAATAAGAGAGAACTGGTGATTGTAGAGGACGAAGCAGAAGTGATCCGCAGAGTATTTGAACTGACCAATCAGCGATATTCCAAGATGGAGATTTGTAAGTTATTCAATGAAGAGGGTGTATTGACTCCCTTGCAGTCTATGAGCAGACGACAGAAATCAGGCAGTAAGAAAGCTTCATCAAGAGGATTGCAGTGGACGAGTGATATGATACGGAAGATTGTAGATGATAAGACTTATATAGGCTGTATGGTCTATGGAAAGACAAAGATTCCAGATCCCGGAACTGGGAAAGAAGTACCGGTACCGAGAAATCAGTGGAAAGTGATGGAAAATCATCACGAGCCGATTGTATCAAAAGAAGTTTTTGAAAAAGCACAGTCCCTTCAGATCAGATACACCAAGAAAAGCAAATTTGACAGGGAAACAACACTATTAGGTGGCTATGTAAAATGCGGGAATTGTCGCAGAAGCCTGACTTCAAGCAGTCCGATTCATGGTCATATTCTTTATAGCTGTGCTTACAGTAAAGGAAAAGAAGATACAGGTTGTTTTGCCGGGAAAGCGGATAACAAAATGCTGGAGCATATCGTACTGGCAGAAATAAAGGCTTACTTACGTCAGAATATCAGTCAGGAACAGATGCAGCAATCTATGAGAAAACAGCATGAGGACAGCATAGAAGTCTATAAGACGGAAAGTGCAGATTGTGAAAAGCGTCAGGAGCAGATAAAGATTCAGAACCGTCAGAACTATGAGAAGTATCACGAAGGGCAGATGGATCAGAAACAGTTCGTGGAAGCAAAAAAGCAATTGGAAGAAGAAAGAGAACGACTGCAGAAGCGTGTACAGGAGTTGGCTGAGTTAATAAATGCTGAGAAAGACATCCTGATGAAAAAGAATGTTCCGGTGGAGCAGATGCTGAAGTATTTGGGCTATGAAAAGCTGACACGAGAGGTGCTGGAAGAATATGTGCAGGGAATATATGTGTATGATGATGGGAGAGTGGAGGTGAAATGGAAATAAAAACGAACATTACGTTTTTAATATTGAATATTTTTGAGCGTTATGGCATAATATTAAATGTAATAACAAATATACCGAGAATAAGAGGGTGAAAAAATGAGACTGTTAAAAATATTTATACAGAATATGCCACGTTTTAAAGGAGATATAGATATTGATTTTATTACTAAACAGAGAGTGGCAGAGGATGATAAAGAAAAACTGTTCCATGTCTTTTCTAACAGTAAAACTAGCATTTATACAAATCAGGCAATTTCATTTATAGGTTTGAATGCTTCTGGAAAAACAACGATATTGAAAGCAATTTCCTTTGTTATAAATTTGCTTAATAATGAAGCTTTGAATAATATTAAATCTAAAGAGATTTTAAATGATTTATCAGAAGGCGAAAAGGTTAAAATCATTAGCTTTTTTTATAATGATAATAGTATCTATAAGCTTGAAACAATTATAGCAAAAAAAATAAACCAGGTTGACAATGAAGAAAAATTAATTATTACGGAAGAAAGACTTTGGGAAAAAGATGCTAATAAAGTAAAAACAAAAAAAAATATATTTGATTTTAATGACTCGAATATAAGAATTGAAAGAAATGAAAAAGAACAATTTTTGTTAAATGATGTAAGTGTGATGATTGCGATAAATAAAGAAAAACAATCCAATTTTCCGGTAAGAGACATGTTAATGTGGACAAATCATAATATGTTAAATATTCTTGGAAGATTTCCGAAAGAATTGTTAACTTTTTTAGATCCTAGTATTGAGTATTTTAAATGTAATGTAGAAAAAAAATCTGCTGATATTCGTTTGAAATTTTATGGGTCAGAAGAAATCATACTCAATAGACCGAGTGAGATAGAAAAATATCTTTCATCAGGTACTATTAAGGGAATAAATGTTTTTATGAATGCACTTCTTTGTTTTGTGGAAGGTGGATACTTAATTGTTGATGAACTTGAAAATCATTTTAATGAAGAAATTGTAACTACATTAGTTCGATTTTTTATGAATCCAAATGTAAATAAAAATGGTGCTACTCTAATTTATTCTACTCATTATTCAGAGCTATTGGATGAGTATGAAAGAAATGATTGTATTTACATTGTCAGAAACCGAGGAGGAATTTATGCTGAAAATCTTTCACTTATTTTGAAACGCAACGATATTAAGAAGAGCGAAGCATATGAAAGCGGATATTTAGAAGGTACTGTACCAGTATATGAGGCATATATGGCATTGAAGAAAGTCCTTTCTAGTGTAAAAATAGAGGAGGATGAAGAAGAGAATGACTAAGTATACTGCCTGTATTTGTGAAGGAGGAGCTGAAACTGCAATATTGGATTTATTATTGGATCAAAATAAACTGATTTTTTCAAGAGATGATTTACTTGAGGGCGAAATCCTTAAGACAAGAAAAGGAAAGGATTTTGAAACGCGATATTTGAAAAAGGATTTTTCAGGTAAGATAACAGTATATAGAATACTTGATTCAAGAAGAGAAAATTTCAAAATAAGTAAAGCATATCAGCATAAAGTAGAGGTTGTGAATGTAATTACAGCACCAGAAATTGAAATGTTGATAATTTGTAATGAAGGAAAATATCAGGATTTTGAGAAGAAAAAGGGTATGTCGCCAAGTGAATATTGTAAATCTATTTTAAAAATGAAAAACGTCAAAAGTGTTTCGTTTGTCAAGGAGTATTTTTCTGATATATCAGTGCTGGAAAAAAGTCTTCATGAATATAAGAGATTATCTAAAGTGCGAAAAAGTGAAAAAACAATATATGATTTGTTGAGATCAGAAGATAATAAGAAGAAAATGGAAGGATAAAATTATAGCAATGACGTAACATCCTCCCCACTTACTTTGTGACAATTATATAACGTCCTCTATACAGAAATATGCGGTTTTAAGCCATTTTCGTGGTAAAAAAGCCGCATATTTTTTGTAGCAATGACTTGACATCCTCGGGGGCGCTGTGCGTGAGGGACAGTCTGCCAGTGTGAAAATGGAAAATGCCTTGTTTGTAAAATAGGAACATGTTACAATAAAAACATCTTTAGTTGAGAGGTGACAAAAATGCAAATAAAATTAAGCTCTCAGAATCGGGAAATCATCAGTTATGGAACTGTGTTTTTATTTGATGAGAATAGTGATCTTACTTTAAATATTAACGGAGATAATTATTTTGAATTGATTTTAACTATTAATTTTGTTGAAGATAGTTCTCAGAAACAAAGGATAGAGACAAATATTTTTGAAAATCATCTTAAGATAATATGTAGTAATTTTATGGCAATGGGTACAGGACTGACCACTCCATTGGAAATTGCAGTAATTGATGGTAAAAAAATATATTTGATGTTCTGGGCATATCTGGAGGGAAGCGAGGACAAAAAATCGAAAGTACGTAAAGTTGAATATACTTTGTATCGTGAGTAATTGGAATGGTGATAATATGAATAATGGTTTGTTGCAGCCGAAAACAATAATTGAGCTTAATGATAATAATGCAAGAAAAAGATACAATCCTGATATTACGTATTACGATATCATGCATGGTGAACGAAAAGTAGCAGAGATTAATATGCGTGGAGAGGCTGCTATTTTGGACGCAAAGTTTATTCCGTATGATCTTTATTTGGAGAATGCTTGTGATTTTGATACGCTGATTAATAATATGAATAATTTTTATCATTGGTGCGCCTCGCGGGTGTTGTCTTTGGACAGGAAATATGCAAAAGAAATTTTAAACAGTATCGGAATGGCACAGGCAATGACGGATCGGGATCGTGCTAAAATAGCATTATCATATCACTGTGTATCATTGACAGATGTTTATTGGGTAAAAAAGAGTAATGAAGACATTTCTTACGAAAAGATAAATTTGTATGATAATTCATTAAATGAGGCGGTGGTAGAACTTTCTTTGCGTGGAAAACCGATGACAGTTACAAATCAGGAACTGGCACCGGATTTATCCACCAAAGGATGCTTTCCAAAAGCATGGATCAGAAGGGGAAAAGATTTCATTTTATTAAAAGATGGTGGTGACGATGCTGTTCAGAAAGAACTTTTAGCAAGTAGATTATGCCAATGCTTTGACTTTAAACAGGTGAAATATGATGAAGACTTTTATGATGGGCAAAAAGTAACTCAGAGTAAAATTATAACATCTAGGCGATATTCTATCGTTTCAAAAATGGCATTTGAAATATATGCGTTAAATCATGATTTGAATGTATTGAATGAGTGTTTGCGGATTGATAAAGAGACGTATTATGGAATGAATATCCTTGATTATCTGGTTGGTAATATAGACCGACATCCGGAAAACTGGGGATTTTTGGTTGATAATCGGACCAATGAATATGTTTCGCTGTATCCGATCATGGATTTTAACCAGAGCTTTGGAAGTTATGACACGATAGATGGAGCAAACTGTCAAACAGTTTATCCTGAGAAAAAAACGCAGCGGGAGGCGGCAATAGAAGCAGTCAGACATGTTGGGATGCATCAGATAAAAGATATAGATGAAGAAATTTTTGAAGATAGGACAGTATGGAAAGAAATGTTTTTTCGAAGACTTGAAGAATTAAAAAATGCTGTAGATACTTCTGTTTTTTGATGAATGACGTGGCACTGACATAACATCCCCCCCACTTTGTAACAATAATATAACATCCTCTATACAGAAACATGCGGTTTTAAGCCATTTTCATGGTAAAAAAGCCGCATATTTTTTTGTAGCAATGACTTGACATCCTCGGGGGCGCTGTGCCTGCGGGACAGTTTGCCGTTTTAAAAACAATATTGACCTGTGTAAGAAAAAATGCAATAAGGTGTGCTATGGACATTATTGACTATCAGGGAGTATTGTCTGATGAACCGGATTACTTATCTGTAGCTACAGATAAAACGAGCAGTGTTTTGTTTTTTCCCGCGATGACTCCGGACGAGTTGATGACTGCAATTCCGGCCGTACCATAGTCGATTGCATCGTTAGGCAGCAAAATACATGCAACGGAAAAACTTGTCAGAACTGCTCTGATTATGAACATCAAACTAAGAAAACAGTGCATTGATTTTTTTAAATCTCAATTGTGAAATTTTTGTGGTCTAAACTGCTTTAAAGTGGTAGAATATACATAAACTATTGTGGCATCAGAGGAAGAAACGTATGAAGAAAAAAAGAAAAGCAAGGTATATTTATATGACAGTACTGGCTCTGGGGGTGCTGGTTTTTATTGGTGGTGCCCTGCGAAGCTTTTATAATTCGGTGCAGTATCGTATATATGAACGTCAGCTGGAAAGCATGAAGAACCTTTCCATGCAGGGAAGCGCTGTGGTTGAAAAGAATCTGGAGGGTCTGTTCAACACTCTTTACGGTTTAATGGAGGCTCTGGATAAAGATGATCTTACCGGAGACGCAAATATAGAGAAAATGGAACAGTTTCTGGAAAAAAGAGATGTGGAATTCCAGCGGCTTGCCATTACAGACGCCCAGGGTTATGCGAAGGTGACAAATTCAGAGTCGATCGACATAGGTAACAGGTCGTTTTTCCATCAGTGTATGGAACATGGGGAGGAAGCGATCGAGATCAGAGACTCTGAGCTTGTGGGCAAGAGAGTCTGCCTGGTAGCGGTTCCTGTGATGACGGAAGAAGAAAGTCCGGCAGGTGTTCTTTATGGCATCATTGAGATGGGCGTCTTTAACATATACAGAAACACCCTGATGGAAAATGAGCATCAGTATATCCAGATCATTGATAAAAACGGCGGATATATTGTAAAAGAAGAAACCAGTATGCTGGGAAAAAGAGAAAATATTTTTGACGGGTTAAGCTATGTAGACAGTTCAGAAAGTATTTCGGAGATCAAGGATCATCTGAATAAGGAGCAGCAGATATTTACGACCATCAGCAATGAAAGCTCGGAGGAGATCGTTTACTTTACTCCGTTGAAGTTCAACAGCTGGTGTGTGGTAACAGTCATGAATTTAGATGAAGTAGTGGATTCCATGAAGTACATTCTGGGAAATAATGTCTATATGATGCTCCTTCAGATTATCTGTGTGATTGTGATTATCTGTGTTCTGATCCTGTATTATTTCTGGCGGGATAAAAAGAAAATCGAGGAATATAGTGAACAGCTGATGTTCGATGAAGAGATTTTTAAAGTAGCTGCTGAAAAGTCGGGGGTTTCTGTCCTGATCTACTCTGTAAACAGCAGACAGCTCCGCATCATCAATAACAGTCTTCGGGAAATACCGTTTCCGCCAATCATAGAAAATGCGCCGACAGAGCTTTTTAAATATATTCCTGTTGACAGAGATCTTCAGCTGCAGATCCGGGAAATTTTTGAAAACATGGAAAGAGAAAACGGAAAAAGAGAAGTTTCGCTCTGTTTTCAGAGGGATGGACAGGAAATGTACATCCGTATCCAGCTTACCGGTCTGGCAGGCGCAGATGGAAAGATACGTCAGTGTGTTGGTACAATTGAGGACATTACGGAACAGCAGAATCTCAGAGAAAAAGCAGAGAAAGATCCTCTGACAGGTCTGTATAATCGAACCAAAGCATCAGAGCTCATAGAAGCCTGCCTGAAAGAACCAAGACCGGCAAAAGGACGGACACATGTCTGTCTGATTTTTGACCTGGATAACTTTAAGGTTCTGAATGACACTTTGGGACATCAGACAGGAGATACGGCTCTTCAGGACGTTGCAAGGATCCTGCAGCAGCATTTCAGAGAGTATGATATTGTCAGCCGTCTTGGCGGTGACGAGTTCCTTGTGTTCCTGAAGGACATTCCGGAAAAGGTAATCTACAGAAATGCGACCAGTCTTTTGAAAAAGCTGGATCTCACATATCAGGAGGGATATCAGTCTGTAAGGATCACGGCATCTGTGGGAATTGTCCTTGTACCAGATAAGAAATGTGATTTCAGGGAGCTTTATCGAAAGGCGGATAGAGCGTTGTATGAAGTCAAGCATGAATCAAAAAATAATTTTAAGATATACGGATAAAAATCCCGTAGAATGAGGGCCATGAAGAATATAACAGAAGAAATTCGTCAGGTAAAGCTGGAGGAAGAACGAAAGGTCGCATTACAGACGATCCGGTTTCTGGACGAAAGTACAAATGACTATCTTTATCTTTTTGATCTGATCAATGAACGTGTCTTTTTTACAGATAAGATCTGTGAAAAATATGCGATTCCGTCTTCCGGAGATCAGGGTATCGCGATTGACAAATGGGCGCAGATCATATATCCAAGAGACCGCTGGATGCTTCAGAAGAAGCTGCTGAGAATAAAAAAAGGCGAGATACAAACCCATAATCTGGAGTACCGTCTGACAGACAGGGAAGGCCGCAGAGTCTGGATTAACTGTAAAGGCCGTGTTCAGCAGGATGAAGATGGAAATCCTCTTTTTCTTATTGGAAGTGTGTCGGAAATGGCCAGAGGACGTCTGGTGGATAACCTTACCGGTTTATGGAACGAGGATCGATTTATAGAGGATCTGAGAGGCAGTCTGAAAAAGGGAACAGGTTATCTGCTGGTTCTGGGAATTGATAATTTTAAGGACATCAATGTAAAAAACGGAAGAACCTTTGGAGACCATGTACTGAGAAAAATAGCCGATATTCTGGAAGACCATCTGGATTATCCGTCGAAACTGTACAGACTGGGAAGCGATCGGTTTGCGGTGATCTTTCCGGAGAAATTCAGAAAAGAAATCCTGGAATTCTATTATTCGGTAAAAGAAGGAATGGAAACATACTGTACCATATCGGCCGGAGCGGTATCCTATCATTCCAGCGACGGGGCTGACTGCAGTATGGTATATCAGTATGCGGAAAGCGCTCTGGATCGCGCCAAAAAACAGGGGAAAAATATACTGGAATTTTTTTCGGCAGAGGATTTTCAGAAAAGTCTGGATCGCATTGAGCTTCAGGATGAGATAAGACAGGCCGTTCAGAATAACTGTACCGGATTTTATCTCTGTTATCAGTCCCAGATTGACAGCAGCAATTTCCGCATTTATGGTGCGGAAGCGCTTCTCCGGTATGAATCCCCGTCCAGAGGTGTGATTGGCCCTATGGAATTTATTCCTCTTCTGGAGCAGAGCGGTATGATCTGCCCGGTGGGTACCTGGGTGCTGCAAACCGCGATACATCAGTGTGCCCAGTGGAGAAAATACATATCCGGATTTCATATTAATGTAAATATTTCCTATGTACAGCTGAAACAGAAAAATATCATGGAAACAGTTCTGGGGGTTCTCAGGGAAGAAGGGCTTCCGGGAGATGCCCTTACCCTTGAAGTAACAGAAAGTATGCAGCTTCAGGATTACAGCTATTTCAATAAGATTTTTTATGAATGGAAAAGGCATGGGATCAAAATAGCCATCGATGATTTTGGAACCGGCTATTCCAGTCTCAGCTACCTGAAGAGCATGGATGTCGATGAAACTAAAATAGACCGCTGCTTTATCAACAGGATCCATTACAATACCTACAATTACCGTCTGCTCAGTAACATGATAGAGCTGGCGCACAGTGCACAGATACAGGTATGCTGTGAAGGTGTGGAGACAGAAGAAGAACTTCGGGCTCTTCGGCAGCTGAAACCGGATATTTTTCAGGGATTTCTTTTTGCCCGTCCATATAAAAAAGAAGAATTTGAAAAACTTTATATTGACTCTGAATCAGAGGAATATCAGGAACGGCTGAAAAAAGAAAAGTTCTGGCGGGAAATGGATTCCGAAAAGTCCGGAAATTCTCCGGAAAGCTCCTATAAGGAGGATCTGGAGTCTATTGTAGAAAGTATGGACGAGGTGGTTTATGTCAGCGATCTGGAATCCTGTGACCTGTATTATCTGAATCCTGCCGGTCGTAAGCTGACGGGAATTTATGATTACAAGGGGCTGAAATGTTATCAGGTACTCTGCGACAGAAATACACGCTGCAAATACTGCAAAGAAGTGAAACTCAGCGAGGAAGGCTTTGCCCAGTGGCAGATGTCTGGATGTGCTTCCGGAAAGCAGCTGAGGATCAGAAACAAACGGATCCCCTGGAATGGAAAAACAGCACGTCTGGGTATCGCAGGAGACGTTACACAAAAAAGCCGTTTTGAGGAAATCCTGTCCAGTACCCGGCTGGGACTCTGGAAGATCTATATAGATGAAAAAACAGGAAAAGCAGAGCTGGAGGCGGATGAAGTCATGACGGATATTCTGGGCCTGAAAAATCCGATTTCTCCGGAAGAATGTTATACATATTGGTATAACCGGATCAACGAAGGGTATTATCGCTATGTGAATCTTGCCGTAGACAGTATCATCCAGTCCGGAAAGCTTGTACAGGTGGAATATACCTGGAATCATCCGGAAAAAGGAGAAATGCTGGTACGCTGCGTGGGCATCCGCGTGGAGGATCAGGACGGAAAAATCTGTCTCCAGGGATATCACAGGATGATCAGTGATCTGGACCGCCCGTATTTCCTTCCGGGTGGCCTGGACTGTGAAATGTTTGAGTATAATGAGAAAAAGCATAATATTTACTTCCATACAGAGAGAAAGCTGATTTCCGGAGAGAAAAAGAAAGAAAAGGATTTTCCGGAATGTTGGATCCGGGAACAGATTGTGCATCCTCATTTTGCGGAAGCATTTCGGGAGATATTCCGGAACGTATATGACAAGGACAATATACATGCCTGTGAAATGCTGCTGGCCGTAAAGGACGGCTCCTATGAGTGGTTCCGACTGAAGACAAGGCATCTGGGACAGAGGGAGAAGGACATGAATACGATTGTTGTCCTTATGGAACCGGCAGGGCAGGAACGGGCAATGGAACTGGAATACATGCGTAAATCTGATTTCTATGAAGCAATTTTGTCAGAAACAGCTGCCTATGCAGAAGTGGATGTGGAGGGCCAACAGATTACCGTGTCCGGAGGTCTCTGGGGAATCTATATGGATAAGTGCCGGAAAAAGCTGGATAATCTGGATGATATCGTGAAGAGTCGTATAGATCAGGTTGTCTGTGAGGAAGACCGCATGGAATACCGGAAGTATATGGATTTCAAAAATATGAAGGAGATGTACAAAAAAGGAATAACGAACATGAATTATTCATTCCGCAGGTACGTGGACGGCGAACTCTGCTGGATGGAACTGGTGATTCATGTGTTCCAGGATAAATATACGGAGAATATGTATGCCCTTCTTTACCTGAAAAATATCGATGCGGTAAAGCGGAAGGAGATCGCCCGGGAAAATGCAGCTCAGAGGGATCCTCTGACAAATGTTTATAACAGAAGTGTTTTTGAACAGGAAGTTCTTTTTTATATGAAAAATGAAGGAAGCAAGGCAAGGGGTGCTCTGCTCATCCTTGATCTGGATAATTTTAAGAAAGTCAATGATCAGTACGGGCATCTCAGAGGGGACGAAACTCTGAAGCTGCTGACGAAGCTTCTCCAGAGTACCTTCCGCAGTCAGGACCTGATCGGACGTCTGGGCGGAGACGAATTTCTTGTTTTTGTAAAAAATGTTTCGGACAGAAAGATCCTGGATAAGAGAATGGATGATCTTTTTGAAAAAATGAAGCAGGCTTCAGACTATATGCTGTCATGCAGCGTGGGGATCAGCTTTGCCAGAGGGGAAGAGTTCTGTTACAGAGAAGTTTTGGAGGAGGCAGATACTGCTCTGTACTGGAGCAAGGAAAAAGGGAAAAACCAGTACAGCTATTTTGAAAGAAAATAAAAGAAGACGAAATGAAAAGGAAGCTTTACAGCTTCCTTTTCAGCATTTCCGGGTTGGATGCGTGAGCAAGAGTTTCCTCACGGGAGATCCGGCCTGATTTATACAGAGATAAAAGGCTGGTGTCCATAGAGAACATTCCATCTGTGGCGGAGGAATAGATCAGTCCGTCGATCTGATGGATCTTGTTTTCGCGGATCATATTTTTAATGGCGGGAGTGGACGTCATAAGCTCAAAAGCAGAAACCATTGAAGTCTCGTCCCTGGAGGGTATCAGCTGCTGGGATACCACGGCCTGAAGCACTGAGGCAAGCTGGACAGAAATCTGTCTCTGCTGGTTGGGCGGGAATACATCAATGATACGGTCGATGGTATTGGCAGCGCCCAGGGTGTGAAGTGTGGACAGTACCAGATGTCCGGTTTCTGCGGCAGTCATGGCAATGGAGATGGTCTCGAAGTCCCGCATCTCTCCCAGAAGGATCACGTCAGGGCTCTGCCTGAGAGAGGCTCTCAGGGCCACAACATAGCTTTCGGTATCTGAACTGATCTCGCGCTGACTGACAATGCTTTTTTTGTGCCGGTGGAGAAATTCCAGAGGATCCTCCAGGGTGACGATGTGTTTCTCCTGCGTTTCGTTGATGGCATTGATGATACAGGCAAGGGTTGTGGATTTACCGCTTCCTGCAGGGCCGGTTACAAGGACAAGTCCTTTTTTCAGATTTCCAAGTTCAATGATCTGTTCGGGAATTCCAAGGACAGAAGGATCCGGCAGCTCAAAAGAGATCACACGGATCACGGCAGCCAGAGACCCCCTTTGCATATAGGCGCTGACGCGATACCGGGAAAGTCCCTGCACAGCAAATGAGAAATCGTCGTCTCCGGAAGTGAGAAAGCGTTCGATATCTCTCTGACCGGCAAGGGTATAGATCTCGCGGATCAGAGTCTCGCACTGGGCGGGCATCATTCTTTCGTCATTGATCAGGGTCAGCTTGCCGCCCTTTTTGTAGGAGAGAGGACGCCCGGCAACAATAAAAAGATCCGAAGCGCCTTCTTTTGTGGTCTGGGTTAAAAATTCCAATGCGTTCATTTTATTCCTCCGTTGTCATATCCGGGACAGAGCTGCTTTCCAGAAGCGGAAGCGGTTCCTCTGATCCCCATTCATAATCAGTGCCGGTGTTCCATGAAAGGATCTCATAATGAGTTCCGTTTTTCAGAGGAGTCTGAGAGACACGGATCTCTGCCTTCAGATATTGCTTTTCTGCAAGCGGCACTGTCCAGGTCAGGGTTCGGTCATCTGTAAAAGAAATGCCGTCTTTTCCCTCAAGGCTTTTACGAAGTTCTGTAAGAAAAACAGTTTCTTCCCGGATATCCTGAAGATCCCGGATACAGTCGTCCACCTTTATGAGGATATCGTTGACCCGGTTTTCTGCCTGATAATAGGCTGTGGTACGATCCGCGCTTTTCTTGCTCAGACGCATATTTGCCCTGGCGCTTACAAGAGACAGTACAGAAAAGGTCAGAAGACATAAAAGAGTAAAAATAAGTACGATCGTGGTGATCCCTGTACTGATGACAGAGTGACGGGACGGACGCTCGGAATATTCCTTCATAGTCATTCACCCTTCCTTTCTTTCTGGCCGGAACTGTCCGGATAGCGGAGCGTAAGGCCATATATGGGAGTCTCTCTGTCAGGGGCCGTGATCTCAATATTGGATTGGAGGATGCCAGCTGTGCTTTCCTTTGTGATCCGCAGGACAAAAAATCCCTCTGACGGTTCACATTCCCGGAAGCTTCTGTCATAACAGACAGTCATTCCGTTTTTATCTTCTGAGAGCATGGGAAAATATTCCCTCAGAGCATCCGGGCTTCCGTCTGTATACTTCAGTGCTGAGGCGGCGCTGGAGACCTGGAGGGAAGCAAAGCTCAGACGCCGGGCATCCTCGTTGACTGTATGGGCTTTTACAAAAACCTGAATACAGACTGCGCTGCCCAGAGAAAAGAACAGAATGGCGATCATCAGCTCAATGAGAAAGAGACTGGATCGGGTATTTTTTTGTGGTTTCATATAGAAGTCCTTCCTTTATTGGCGGTCGGGAGCTGTTTCGCTTCTCAGATGCAGCAGAAGACTCACCGGAATTCCGTTGCGGTCAGAGGCGGTAAATTCCAGAAAACCACCATCTTTTTCGGAAATAGTAAAATCTCTGACTTTGAGGATCCTTTCTCCAAGCTCAGGAGAAACGGGAGTTCCCTCTTTCAGAGAGAGCTCGCAGAGATATTCACCGTCAGGATAAATGTAGGTAAGCCAGGTCTGGTCTCCGGCCGTATCCTTCATGACAAGAGCTGTATTACCGCCGACCTCTGTGAGAGAAATCATTCCTGCAGTGTCATGCTGACGGATCTTTTCCGCAGCATAGGAAAGAGCTGTTCTGGTGGAATAGGTATCCTCCAGCTGGACGGCAGAACCCTGATACACCTGAACACCGATCAGGATCAGAATAAAGGAACATACGGCAAACACTCCAAAAAGAGAAAGGGTGAAGAAAAAACCTGTCATATGGTGTTTACGGGTATTCATATTCAGGCTCCTTTCTTCGGATGCAGCGGGATGACCGCCACATCCGGCATCATATTGGAACCAATGACCTCATAGGAGATCACATATTTGTCCTTGTCATAGGTAAGCCCGTAATGTTCTTCCAGATAGGAAATGCTGTCCGGATAAAAGCCTTCTGTTGCGTAGCAGTGGACGGCATTCTGGATAATGGCGCGTTTCAGACCTTCTTCTTCATTCCCGGAGGCGATGCGGGAAACAGAATTCAGACCGCTGATAAAGAGAATCACCATTCCGCAGAAAAAGAGGACAGAAAGAAATCTGCGCCATATAGGGCTGCAGGATCTTTTTTTAAAACGGTTCATATGTCAGACCCTCCTGTTTATCCGATATTGGACATAATGCCGATCAGAGGAAGCATGACGGAAAGCAGGATCATTCCCACAGCTACAGAAAGGACAGCGACCAGCGTCGGTTCCACCTTGGAAACAAGGCTGTCCATCTGTTCCTGGATCTCTTCGTCATACTGTATGGAGATCTGCCTCATGACATCATCCATGGCGCCTGTCCGGAATCCGATATGGAGCATCCGAAGGTAAAGTCCGGAGAAAATTCCGGCTTCTCCGGCTGCCTCCGTAAAGTCCGTTCCCTCGGAAAGCCGCTGACGGATCAGACCGATCTTCTGACTGACCGTGGGGTGATCCACCAGACGGGACACCATTTCCAGACTCTGGTCAATGTCCAGACCGCTGGAAAGGGAAAGATACATTCCGCTGGCAAAGCGGGCGCAGGCAGTTTTTTCTGAAATCTGCCGGGTAAGGAAAAAACTGCCGGAAAATCTGGCTGCTTTTGCCCGTCCTCCGGAGGTACAGGCAAAATAAAAGAAGATTCCGGCAAGCAGCAGGATCAGCAGGATAAAGACCACACTGTAATTGCCAAGGGATTTTCCGAAATTCAGTACTGCTCCGGAAATCCCGGTAAGGCCGGAGCCCAGCTGCTCATACACCTGATTAAAGACAGGGAGCACGCGGACTACAAGTACCAGCATGATCACGACCATCATACCAAGCATGATCAGAGGATAGGTGACAGCGCTCCGGATACTCCGGGCAAGAAATTCCTCCCGGCGGTAGTGCTCAGAAAGACTGTTCATGACATCATCCAGACGTCCGGACTGCTCGCCGATCTCGGTCATACTGCACATATAGGAAGGAAAACATCCGGCTGCCTCAAGAGCAGTATACAGGTTTCCGGTGGCTTCCGTTTCCCGGAGCAGTGATTCCAGAATCTCTCTTCCCTCGCCCTGAGGTGCATCTTCTATCATGATGGAAAGTCCCTCTATGGAAGAAATACCGGAACGCAGGATCAGGGCAAACTGTCCGCAGAAGGTAGTCAGTTCAGAATTTGATAACTTTTTCATAGCTCTCCTTTCTTACAGGTTCAGCGGGTATACTGCAAAGTATAGTTGGAACCGTCGCCGATATATTTCAGAATTTTTTTGCTGTTTCCGTTTCCGGCTGCAAAGGTGGGATCCATACGGGTCCAGGCATCTCCGGTAAATTCAATGATCTTGTCGATCCAGCCGGTTTCTTCGGTGTAGACGCTGATCCAGGAATGATAGACCTCTCCGGAATAGCCGATCTCCAGTTTGGTGGGAATCCGGAGGCTGCGGAGCATGGCTGCGGTAAGGGATGCGTAGTCAAAACAGATCCCGGTTCCGGTTTCCAGAGTGGAATCGATATCAGGAAGATAGCCCGGCTGTACAGAAGCAGCCTTTTCTTCATCATAGGTAATGTGATCGATCACATAGTGATATATATCAGCCACTGCGGTCAGGTCATCCTCTGCTTTTCCAGCTGTTTTTTCAGCGGTTTTTACAGCTTCCATATCTGCGGTAAAATAAACATACTGGTTGGGATAGAGATATGGCAAAAGCTCATCTGAAAGAGAAACCTCGATGGTTTCCTTAAAAAGAGATATGTATTTGGTGTCCACCAGATTTTCATAGGCGTCGATCTGATAGGAACCGCTTCCGCTGGTAAGGGGAAAGGCAGTGTAGGAATCGGAAGGTCCAATGAAATATTTATAATTGATCCCGTCCGGACCTGTGATCTGAATGTTTGCTTTGGCAGAGGAGCCTGTGTATCTTGCCATAATATAACCCTGATCTGTGTGGGAAATATCTACGGTTACGGGATCACCGCCAAGCACTGTTTCACCGGAAGCCTGAGGAACCAGGATCTCTGAGGCACCGTAGGCAGTGACCGGAAAAGCATACAGAAGAAAAAATATCCCGCACAGAAAGATCAGACGATATCTGTAATGCATAAAAATGCTCCTTATATGAATAAGTAAAATGTTATATTCAGTATACCACTGAAAAAAAACAGATACAAGAAAAAATGACGAATTAGGATTGTAATATATTAAATTTTAGTATAATATATATACTATATTATGTTAATTTTCCGAAAAATGGGGAAGAGGAGAGTCAATGGGGAATAGACCAGAATATATGGCGTCTGCACTCAGGATCTGTGTAGATGAAGTCATAGACGGGGATAAGGATATCAAAGGCAGGATCTGCGGCGTCGCAGTAAAAGAGGACACAGAATTTCATGGAAGCTCAGAGTTGTTTATTCTTATCGACAGACTTCTTGACGGAATCGGAAAGCCTCAGCCGTCCAGAAAATCCAGAACGTTCCGGAATGTGGCAGAAAATGATGTTACCTCTTATTGTGTTTCACCTAAGATTTATCACAGCTCAGATGAAATCAGAGAGAAAGAGGGCCGCCTTTTTACAAGGGATGTGTTGTTTGTCTCAAGGCTCAGAAGCTCCTGGCAGGGAGTCGTGAAGGATGCGGATGGAAGACTGCTGGGAAATTTTGACAGCGATCTTGAATTTATCGGCCTTCTGTATGACCGCCGTGTGACCAGATAGCTGTATAATATCTGTGTACATGGCGAAAGGAGGAGAGGAATATGCCGCAGAGAAAAAGTACACCCAAGGGCGATACTTTTATAGTCAATATAAAAAACAGTCAGAACCATACCTGGCAGGGTACAGTAAAATGGGTGGAGCGGCAGGAAGAAATTCCATTCCGCAGCGCCATTGAACTTATCAAGCTTATGGATTCTGCCCTGGAAATTTCGGACGAAGAGAATTCCGGAGAATACCTTAAGAAATGGTAATGCAAAAAAGGCATTGATGATCGGCCCCTACCGTCAGACATGCCTTTTTTGCTGATTTAGACCCATTATTTTTCTGATTGGGTAAATTTTACTTGAGAAAAATAAAAAAAGGTTATAGAATATATACAGTTATAGTATAGAATT
>PPYE01597527.1_pt1 | contig 36489 bp, 19 predicted proteins | sample 1559881 | NCBI WGS metagenome assembly PPYE01 (sample SAMN08240022, study PRJNA423297) | Human gut metagenome, whole genome shotgun sequencing project.
TCAAGGGGGTAGGATTATTTTAGCACAAGGGGGCAGAATCGCTTGGTTTTAGGGGGCAGCTTACACTGGATTTTCCAGTATTTGTCTAAGGTGAGTTTTAGCCATTCTTTGTCTATGGCATCTTTTTCTGCTTGGAAAGATTTCTCCATGAAAGTTTTTAAGTTTCTAATCTCTCCGTTAATGCTGGAGCGCAAATCTTCATCACACACAGCCTTAGTCTTGACACATTCCCCCTTATCATCCCACAAATTGGGGTTGATGGAAAGTTGCGTGGGAGCAACAGAATCTAATTGCCGTCCATTTCTGAAACGGACATAGATTGTAGCGGTTGATTCGGTATCATATCGTTTAGCCGCCTTTTTGATGATAAAAGTAACTTTCATAGGCATGTTGCTTTAATCTGTTGTACTGCAAAGATAAATAATTTTCCCCACATTTTCCCCACATCTGCTGAATATTTTGCAATTCAGTTGAAACGGATTAAATTCCAATGTCGTTGTAATATATTGAAATACAGTTTGCTTGCTGTGATTTTCTTCATTTTGCTTTTTACCCACATTTTCCCCACTTTAATATTTTCAAATGCGGGTCTGGGTACGAAATAAAGAAGCGGGGAAAGTTTTAATGCTTTTCCCGCTTTCTTTTTATACTTATCTTTTATGCCCTTTGCTCATGGGAACAGATATCTGGCAAGAGATAGAAGTACTGAATCAAGAATTTGTGAGGCTTGGTATCAGTCAGTCGGTAGACTATGAAAAGTACTACCTCTATTCGCTTATTACCCATTCTACTGCTATTGAGGGCTCTACACTTACCGAATTGGATACCCAGTTGCTTTTTGATGAGGGGGTAACAGCCAAAGGAAAGCCGTTGGTCTATCATCTGATGAATGAGGATTTGAAGAAGGCATACGAACTCGCCAAAGAAGAAAGTGCACAAAATGCGGAAATTACGCCTGTTTTCTTACAAAAATTGAATGCTGCTCTAATGCGTACTACTGGGAGTGTATATAATGTAATGGGCGGTTCTTTTGATTCTTCTAAAGGTGAATTTCGTTTGTGCGGCGTTACTGCTGGGGTGGGCGGGTGTTCTTATATGAGCTATCCTAAAGTTCCCGCTAAAGTAGAAGAACTTTGTTCTATATTGAGAGAAAAGCAAAAGAATATGGAAACATTTCGGGAACGATATGAATTGAGTTTCAATGCTCATCTCAATTTGGTAACCGTTCATCCGTGGGTAGATGGCAATGGGAGAACGGCTCGTTTGTTGATGAACTATATCCAGTTCTGCCATCATCTTTTTCCGACGAAAATCTTTAAAGAAGATAGGGGCGACTATATTCTTTCTTTGCGGCAGTCGCAAGAAGATGAGAACAGTCAGCCTTTCTTGGACTTTATGGCAGCGCAGCTGAAAAAATCATTTGCGTCAGAGATTGAGAAATACAATACTGGACGTAAAAAAGGTTTTAATCTCATGTTTTGAAAAGCGACGATTCCTTCCTGATAAGCTCATATAGGCATTAGCTGATTGTGCTGTATCATCCTTTTGTATTGGGTTATTCTCAAAATATTCTCTTCTCGGCATTAAATACAAAATAATGGGTGTAAAATGCAAATTTATTTCGTAGATACTGTTTTCGCATTTATTTTTTTCTAAATTTGCAGTAGCTGGAATCTTATCTAACTATTTAATTATTAAATGTTTGCCAATTATGACAAAACATGTTCCTCTTTTTTTACCTCTCGGAAGTATTCGGTTACTGACGATATTCTTCTCTTTTTGTATAATCTTTGTTCATCCGGCATTGGCTGACAAAATGGCTGAAAGCCCCGAACTTTTCGATACTGCTTTCACCTTGCAGGAAAGGCTTGATATTCCCGACGGGTTTGTTCAAAGAGAGATGGTCTATATTTCCATTCTTTTAGGTACATTGGTGCTGTGCCTCTTCTTTTTCTTCATGCAGAGGCGGATGAAGAAATTGAGGGAAAGGGACCGGGAGAGGTATCTGCAACTGTTGGAAGGCATTCTTGATAATCTTCCCATTGCGGCAAAAGTGAAGGATGTGAATGATGGGATGCGCTATACTTTTTGGAATAAAAAGGCAGAGGAACTCTTTGAATGTTCGGCCAGAGAGGCTATAGGCAAGACGGATTTTGAAACAATGCCAGAGGCTGCGGCTTTAATTAGGAAGGAGGATGAAGAGTTGGTCAAGACGGGGATTCCACAAGAAGGTATACGACGTTTTTTTACCAAGAAGAACGAGGAGCGGTTTACCTTCCAGAACAATAATTTTATAAAGCTTTCTGATGGTCGCAAGTGGATTGTTTATACTGCTTGGGACATTACTGATTTGAAAATCATGGAGCGCAAACTACGTCTGGCCAAAGAGGAGGCTGAGGAGTCCAACCGGATAAAATCGGCTTTCCTGGCCAATATGAGTCATGAGATACGTACTCCGCTCAATGCAATAGTTGGTTTTTCGAGTATTTTGGCCACGGAAGTGTCTGAGGAAGAACGGGTGGAGTATCTCGATATTATAGAGCGGAATAATGAACTGCTGTTGCAGCTCATCAATGACATTCTGGATTTGTCGAAGATAGAAGCCGGTACATTGGAGTATGTCTATGCTAACGTGGATATCAATAAAATGGTGTCCGAGATAGAGCAGGCTACAAGTATCAGGCTGACCAATAAAGACGTGCGTCTGGTCACGGTTACGCCATTGCCCGGTTTGCTGCTGTATACCGATCAGCGCAGAATTACTCAGGTATTCAATAACTTCATCAGTAATGCGCTGAAGTTTACTGCTGCCGGTAGCATTACCATTGGTTACGGAATGCCCGAAAATAGCTATATCCGTTTTTATGTCACCGATACCGGGACGGGGATATCATCTGAGAATGCGCAGGGGATTTTTAACCGCTTTGTGAAGCTGGATTCCTTTAAGCAAGGTACCGGACTGGGACTGGCCATTTCGCAAAACATTGTGAAGGAACTGAAAGGAGAGATAGGGGTGGAGTCACAGTTGAGCAAGGGCTCCACTTTCTGGTTCACGTTGCCTTTTTATAAGATGGACGCGCACCGTTCTATCTTTCCTTGATGCTGCAAGCTCAATCCAATGAAGGGACATCGATTGTCTGGCTTTCCTCGTTCCAGTTGTCAAGGGTGAATTCTCCGGATGATTCTTCGGAAAAGATGTCTCCCAGAGTGAGGGTCAGGGTCAGTTTGGAGTTTGCTTCCAAAGGTCCGTTCAATGTTTGCTTGAAACTTTTCACGTTTCCATTTTTCAGTATGATGCTCATCTGGAATTCCGGTTTCCCGAAAGAAGGGAAGAGCATGACGGTGGCGTTGCTCATTTGTGTACCGTCGACGGAACGGACCAGAGGGAAGGCTACTGTGCGTGGGCTTCCTTGAGGAGCGGCGGTGTAGAAATTCAGTTCTCCAGCAATATTGGTGATGCGCACCACCATGCTGTCGATGCTCGAACTGAGGATGCCGTTGTTCTTGTCCTTGATGATTACTTTCAGTCCGGTCACTACCCGTTTGAGGGATGCTTTCAGGTCCTCACTTCCAATGTTGGCAGGCTGGACGGCGTGTACCAGGTCGAATACCGGATAATAGGTTGTGTCCGCTTCCATTTTGAATAGGGAGAAGTGTTGCCGGGACATGTCTTCGCCTAAGATGTAGACCGGGTCCCTCATGAGAGGATGTGCATAAATCGGCTCCTCGTATTTAGGGGTTCCCCAATAAATCATGTTATAGAGACCTGCGGGTAAGGATAACTCTCGATTGACGCCATCGTTATAGAAAGCTCCGTCTTTAACTTGGTAGTAACCGTAAAAAGGTGTCAGCTTCCGGTTTATGTAGTTTCCATAATAAATAGAGGTGCCCGCCTTGCAGGGCATGATGGTCAGTATGCCGGTCAGCGGGCTTTGTCCGCTTTCTGTGGACACGTCCATCAAAAGTCGTGGTGATACCAACTCACTGCTTTTTTCTATCTGGGGCGGATTGTCATCGGCGCAGCTTGCCACGATTGCGGCAAGTACTGCAAATACTACTAATTTTTTCATTATCTGTTAAGCTTTAGGTTGTTCTTCCTTGAGAACGTTTTTAGAAAGAAATGGTTCTTTGTACTCCGGAGAAAGTATATTGGGGATGGAAAAGTGAGGTGAAACCAATTCCGGTATTGAGGGGAATGGGAAGAATAGCCCCTCTTCAAAAGGCTTAGAGAAGGGATGGAAAACAAATTATACCTTTTTTAGTAACATTTTAGAAGCCTTGATTAACGAAATCATATACTCTTCGTAACAATTTCTCGACATTCTTTTCTTGTTCCTCCATACATTTGCATCCGAGTTCTTTGGTATTAATTGAAGAACACAATGAATCTTTGATATTAACCATTAAATAATGTACAATGAGAAAAACATTCTTGGAAAAGTGCATAAATCTGCGTTTATGCCGTGTTGCATTGGTACTTTTGTTTCTTGTACCTGCAATCAGTAGCCTGCAGGCTAATCCTTCTCAAAACAAGACCATTTCGGGTGTTGTGACATCGGCTACGGATAGTGAGCCGTTGATAGGTGTCAGCGTGCAGGTGAGAGAAACCGCTACGGGTGGAATTACCGACATTGATGGCCGGTATTCGGTAAGTGCCCAACAAGGACAGACACTGGTGTTTTCTTACATCGGTTATCAATCACAGGAAATCAAGGTAGGTACTTCTTCCGTCATCAATGTGGTGCTGAAGGAGGACACGGAAATGTTGGATGAAGTGGTTGTAGTGGGCTATGGTGTCCAGAAGAAGAAATTGGTGACGGGTGCCACTGTTCAGGTGAAGGGTGACGAAATAGCCAAGATGAATACAACCAATCCCTTGCAGGCTATGCAGGGACAGACACCGGGTGTAAGTATTGCTTCGACTTCCGGTCAACCGGGTGCTGACATGAAAGTGAGTATCCGTGGTCTTGGTACCGTGGGAAATAGTGCTCCTCTTTATCTGATTGATGGTGTGGGTGGTGATATTTCTACTTTGAATCCTGCCGATATTGAAAGTATAGATGTACTGAAAGATGCGGCTAGTGCGGCTATCTACGGTTCGGCCGGTGCTAATGGTGTAGTGCTTATTACTACCAAGCAAGGGCGCGAAGGTAAAGCGCAGATTAGTTTCGATGCTTATTATGGAATACAGAATGTAGCTCGTAAGGCTAATATGCTGAATGCAAAAGAGTATATGGCCATTATGGATGAGCAGGCTTTGAATAGCGGACTTTCGGCTTACGATTGGAGCCAATACCAGTCTATTTACGATGCCAATGGCAATGTGTATGATACGGATTGGGTAGATACTATGTTCAAAGATAATGCCACAACGGAGAGCTATACGCTGGGTGTCACTGGTGGAAGCGCAACTTCCACTTATGCCCTTTCGTTAGGATATATGAGTCAGGAAGGTATTGTCGGCGGTTCGGATGTGTCTAACTATTCGCGTTACAATTTCCGTGTGAACAGCGAGCACAAACTTTTCAAGGATATTTTGAAAGTGGGCGAGCAGGTGAGTTTTGTATATAAGATGAATAACGGTATCAGTGTAGGCAACCAATATAATAATACCTTACGCGGTGCATTCGGAACATCGCCTATCGCTCCTGTCTATAGCGATAATAATCTTTATGATTCGCCTTACAATGACACCAGTACCAGTGACTGGAATAAAGGTGATGGAAACCCTTATGGTTTAATGATGACCGACAGCAACAATGAGAACAAAACGGCTACTTTTTCCGGTAATGTTTATGCTGAATTGCAGCCTGTCAAGAATTTGAAGATAAAGTCTGTATTCGGTGTGGTTTATGGTTCCAGCGAATACCGTAGTTTCAAGCCTCTCTACAAGTTCAGCCAATATATATATAATGAAGAACGTACTACCGTATCTCAAAATGCCAATCACTCTTTGGGTATGACATGGACCAATACGGCTTCTTATGACTGGACTATGGGAGAACATTCGTTCAACGCCTTGCTGGGTATGGAAGCCTATCGTTACGAGGGCACTTATATCGAAGCTAAAAATGGTATGTTGAAAGAAGGTTTTGATGATTGGGAGCATGCTTTTGTGGGCAACGGAACGGCCTCCGATTCGACCAACGGCTTGGGTGCCAGTGGCAATCCGCATACCGAGAGCCGCAAGGTGTCCTATTTCGGCCGATTGGGTTGGAACTGGAAAGAAACTTATATGGTCAATGCTACTTTGCGTGCAGACGGTTCGAGCAACTTTGCCAAAGGCAACCGTTTTGGTTACTTCCCTTCGGTATCGGCAGGATGGACCATTACTAACGAAAAATTCATGGAAAGTACGCAAAACTGGCTCGACTTCCTGAAAATACGTGCCAGCTGGGGACAAGTGGGTAATGCCAACATTGACGCATTCCAATATCTGGCTCCTATCAAGAGTACCAATACACACTATCTTTTCGGCAGCGGTTACGGCGACTCGGATGCTGCGGCACAGCTCGGAACCAACTGGGGAGCTTACCCTAGTCGTCTGGCTAATGCTGACATCAAGTGGGAGACTTCACAGCAGACCAATATCGGTCTTGATGCCCGATTCCTCAACAGTCGCCTGGGTGTTAATTTCGATTTCTACATTAAAGATACTAAAGACTGGCTCGTGGTGGCTCCTATTCTTGCTACTGCCGGAGCAGGTGCTCCTTATATTAATGGCGGTGGAGTGAAAAACACCGGTGTGGAACTCAATCTTACTTGGAATGACCAAATAGGCAAAGACTTTAGTTACAATATCGGTATCAACGGTGCCTACAATAAGAATAAGGTCGGAGAGATTCCTAACGACGATGGTATCATTCATGGCTCTACCAACCAGTTGTATGACAATACTCCTGAATTCTATCGTGCCGAGAATGGTAAGCCTATCGGTTATTTCTATGGTTTCAAGACAGCAGGCATATTCCAAAACAATCAAGAAATAGAGGATTGGATTAAGGCTGGTAACGGTGTGCTGCAAGCTGACGTACAACCAGGTGACGTGAAGTTTGTGGACATCAACCATGACGGACGGGTGAACGAGCTTGACAAGACCGATCTTGGTAACGGTATTCCTGATTTCACTATGGGCTTCAATCTCGGTTTCAACTGGAAAGGACTTGATTTCTCTGTAGTGGCCAACGGTGCTTTCGGACAGCAGATTGTCCAGAGCTATCGTAACCATACCTCCAAGCAAGCCAATTATACTACTGCAATTTTAGGACGTTGGACAGGAGAGGGAACCAGCAATCGCATACCTCGTGTCACAGACCAGAATCTCAACTGGCAGTTCTCAGACCTCTATGTGCAGGATGGTGATTACCTGCGAATCAGTAACATTACTTTGGGCTACGACTTTGCCAAGCTACTGAGATGTAAGGTCATCAGCCAGTGCCGTATCTATGCTCAGGTACAGAATGCGTTCACATTTACCAAATATGACGGCATGGATCCGGAAATAGGTTATGGTCCCGAAGGAGATAACGGACAAGGTTGGGTATCGGGCGTTGATTTAGGTTATTACCCCCGTCCCCGTACCGTATTGTTTGGTGTTAACTTGAAATTTTAAAATATAGACTGATATGAAGAAAAACAAAAATATATTTATGGCAAGTGTCCTGCTCCTGAGTTTGGGACTGGCTTCGTGTACCGACAGTTTTCTCGATGTTACGTCGAAGACTGAATCTTCAACCGGTACATTCTATAAGACTGAAAAAGATGCTTATCGTGCTCTGATAGGTTGTTATGATGGTTGGCGCCAGACTTCATCAGCCATGATGGTAGGGTTTTATATGGCTTCCGAGGTGATGAGTGCCGAGTGTTTTGGCGCTACCGGAAATGCCGATGGACGTGGCTATCAGGCCATTGACCGTTTTGACATCTCCCAATCGCCGGCTGACCTCAACCTATACGAAGGTGACTGGAAAAATTATTATGCGGGCGTCTATCGTTGCAACGAGCTGATAGCTCATGAAGAGCAGATTGTATGGAATGAATCGGATAGCAAACGTGGTATCTATATGGGCGAATGTCGTACGTTGCGTGCATTGCTTTATCTGGATATGGTTCGTTTATGGGGGAATATCCCACTCTTTCTGGAACCGATAAACGAAAATCGCGCTCCTTCACCTGCCAAAGAGGTGTTCAGTGCCATATTTACTGACTTAAAATATGCTATCGAGAATATTCCCGGTGACGCTTATCCCAAGGCCGACTATACCAAGAACGACGGACATATTACAAAATATGCCGCCGAGGCTTTGCTGGCACGTGCCTATCTTTTCTATACCGGATATTACGGTGAAGAACCTGTAGAGGTGACTCGTGCCGAAGCTTTGGCTGCTGTAGAAGACGTAATCGCTTCAGGAGAATATGGTTTGGTGCCGCAATTCAAGAATTTATGGCCGGCTTCTTCTGCAAAAGTGGCTGAAAAAGGAGACTATGAAACTTTGAAGGGTACATATGCCGGTGATGGAAACAAGGAAACCATTCTTGCGTTGAAATTTACCGCTACTCAGGATTATAACGGGAATAATGACTCCAACCGTTGGCAGGTGATGTTGGGTATGCGCCAGCTTAATGCTGCTCCCTATTGCAAGGGATGGGGCGCATTGACGGTAAATCCTGATTTTGTGGAAGCGTTTCCCACTGGTGACCTCCGCCGTTCGGCTTCTATCATTGATTTGGTAGGGGAAGGAATCACCGGTTCGGCCGACTTTACCACCAGTTTTAATGACTGGCGTGAATATACCGGCTATGCTGTGAAGAAGTATGCTCCCCTTTGCTATGCCGATGGAAGCCATGCCGGTAAGCAGGATGGTAGCGGTGACTTCCAGACACAGAACCGCCAAGACTACGTTATTATCCGTTATGCCGACGTATTGTTGATGGCCGCAGAACTGGGTAGCCCCAATGCGCAAACTTATTTCGACCAAGTGCGTAAGCGTGCTTATCAGGTTGATGACAACGGAACAGTATCGGCCAACTATCAAGCTAAGAGTGTGTCTCAACAAGCTATTATGGAAGAACGTCGTCTTGAATTTGCTTTTGAAAGCATTAATTATTGGGATCTCCTGCGTCAAGGTATAGACGTGGCAGCCGAGAAGCTCGCCTTGAATGGTGTCAAGGTGAAGAGTGGAGGCGCTGATGATGCAATAACCATACGGGTCGACCGTGTGAAAGCCACCAAAGGCTTGAGCCAGATTCCTTATAATCAAATTAACCTTTCACAGAGTGTACTTGTGCAGAATCCCGGATGGTGAGTACCATTAATAGAGTAAATAAAAAATAAAAACAATAAGATATGAGACTTAAATCATTCTTTTCCATATTGGCAGGAGCGGCTTTGATATTTTCCGCTTGCTCGCCCGAAGAGTACGAGATGGGGGCAAAAACCTATGTTTCCGATGATTTGGTGGAAGGTATCGCCTATACGGTGACCCCTGATGCCAATGATCCTAATACGATTCATCTGACTTCGCTCATCAAGGGAGCCACTCCCTTGTGGGTCACTCCAAGCGGTCCTTCTCAAAAGACCACTCTTGACTTGGCACTTCCTTTTGCCGGAGAATATAGCGTGACTTTCGGCGCTTCCACACCGGCAGGTCCGGTATATGGCGAACCATATACCTTCAAGGTAGAGACCAATAACTTTGCCATGCTCGAAGACCCTATCTGGGCTAACCTTGCAGGTGGAGTGGGCAAGAGCCGTAAGTGGGTTCCCATTGACAAGAACTTTGGTATTGGCCGTTGTTCGGGACCGGTGATGTACATGAGCCACACTGATGTGAAAAATGATGGAAGCAATATTACCGACCTTATGATTGGTAGCGCCAATTGGGCTCCCAACTGGGATCCGGGTATCCAATCGTGGCTCATTCCGGCAGACGACCCCTATTTCCAGTCGTACATCACTTTCGGCCTGGATGCTGTGAAAGGCTGTACGGTGGAACTTCATCGGGTGGCTGCTTCGGGCACGACGGATGCCACCGGAACTTTCAACTTGAATGTGTCTGACCCGAAACGCCCTGTCATATCTTTCTATGGCGGTACCTATTCATTGCATAACGAGGGTTTTGATGATGTCTGTTCCAACTATACCAACGACATCAAGATTATAGAATGTACTCCTTATCTGCTGCAGGTAGCTACGATGCGTACCAATAGCGAAGGTCCGTGGTGGCTGGTGTGGAACTTCATTTCCGAAGAGGCTTATAATGACCCCAGTATCATACCGACTGAAGATCCGGGTTTGCTTCAGCCTGCCGAAGTACAACAGCCTGCCATTGAAGATTTGGCAACCAAACTGTTCACTACTGAAATCAACGGTGTCACCTATGTGGGCAATGAGGCACGCTTCCTCATCAATGATGAAGAACCTTATGACTGGACATGGTGGAATGGTGGCTCTGCTGCTTGGGAAAGCGTAGTGAAGGGACAGTACGGTTCTTCATGGGCACCTGTGGCCGATGCTTCCATTGCCGACTATGAGCTGGTATTGAGCAGCACGGCCGATGGCTACAAATGGGATGACGGTACCAATGCCGGTAAGCTTGCCATTGAAGACGGCAAATTGAAATTTATGGATGCCGACGGCAATCCGGTTGAGATAACCGTCCTCACCGCTACCGGTGATAAGCGCACGGTGGAAGTGAAGGGAAGCGAGTTTACCGTAATGGCTTGCGATGTCACCAGCTCTTTCCAGATGGGTGTGCCTGCAACGACCAATGACAAGGGAGCCGTGGATTCTTATCTTTGTGCCAACCTCAACTACAAACCTATCGCTACCGGACCTACCGGGCCTACTGAAATCAAGGTAGACAACAGCAAGGTACAAATTCTTTTCGGTGACGGAAATCCCGATCGTTTGCGCTTGCAGTTCTACAATCCTTGGGGCGGTGGTGACGCGGGATGGCCGATCGACATCACGAAGGTGAAGTTGAAAAAGAACCAGACGCTGAAGATACAGTACAAAGTGCTGAGTGGAATCACTTGGAACGAGGGCGCGACTCCTAAGACCGTGATTATGGACAATAACATCGGAAATGCTTGGGAAGATGACTGCTACAACCTGGCTCATGCCGTGGCCTTTGATACTGCCGAAGGAGCTGTACAGACTGTGTCCGTGACCAATACCACCGGTGCCACTGTGACTTACGAAGGAAGCAGTTGTATCTGTATCGGTATCCAGAATAAGGGACTTGCTACTGTGGCTGCCACCGAAGACGGACAGCCGGATGTGAAGGTTGAGATAATTTCGATGACCATTGAATAACCACTTAAATGAATTTAGTATATATGAAGACAAAGATATATTTAGGAATACTTTCACTTGTACTGGGTCTTTCGCTGGCTTCGTGCAGTGAAGATGACGACTATACTATCCACACCACCCCGATTCTGAACGAATCGTCGGTGGTGACGGGGTCGTCCGATGTGACCGCCACTACCGCTACACTCCATGCCACGCTCTCCGGGTTGGATGGCATGGATGCCGGAAGCTATAAGACCGGCTTCTTCTATGGTTTTGCGCAAGACAACCTGCCCGAGGACGTGCAGGCTGCTTATGACGGCAGCGCCTTCAGTGCTCAGTTGAACGGGTTGAACAATAACTCTACGCTCTATTATCAGGCTTATGTATGCTTGCAGGGTAAGGTGTATTACAAAGGTGAGGTGAAAAGCTTGCTCACCACCGATGCCAAGGTGGCTACTGCCGATGCCGCATCTGTCGACTTCGCCTCGGCTGTATTGGGTGGGACATTGACCGATGCTACGGCCGATGCTACTTGTGGTGTTGTTATCTCTACTTCATCCGATGTAGAAGCGGTTCGTGCAGGCCTTATAGTGAAGAGTGAGGAACTTAAGGACAGCTATTCATTCGTCCATGAAGGGTTGGTGCCCGAAACGCAATACTATTATGCGGCTTACCTCAATCTGGGTAGCGGCATTGTGTATGGTGAGGTGAAGAGCTTCACTACTCCTGCCTATGACTTCGATCTCGACAATGACCTTGTCGACCTGGGACTCTCCGTGAAGTGGGCTCGCTTCAATGTGGGTGCCAAGAGCGAGACTGGACTGGGTGGCCTTTTCGGATTCGGTGACCTGACCGGATGCAACAATAGCATCGACCCTGCCGACTATGCTTCGGCCGATACTTATAAAACGGCTTCCGACTTGGCTTTCCGTGCATTTCAAGGGCGTGCCACACTGCCTACTGCCGATGATTTCGAGGAACTCTTCACGTTGTGCCAGAAAGAGTGGACTGAGCAGAATGGAGTGACAGGTTTCAAGTTCACCGGTCCTAATGGTAATTCCATCTTCCTGCCTGCAGCCGGTACGCGTGTGGCAAACGATGTGACGGCGCTGGGTACTGAAGGATATTACCTCACCGGTACTGTCAACTCTTCCAATACAGAATTTGCGGTAGGTTACCAGTTTGCAGCTTCTGTCAATCACCGTATCACTGCCGCAGTTTATCAAGGTATGGCTGTACGCGCTGTTTCCACAGCCAAGAACGTACCGTTCAACAAGGCTCTGCTCTATCAGAAGTGGTATCTTGACAATGGCCAGGACGGTAAGCAGCACGTGTTTGAAGGACCTTTCACGCAGTGGGGTGTTACGGACAACTGGAGCACAGTTTCCAACGGACAACCCAACATTGAACAGCAGATTCATTGGGAGATGGGTACGGATAATGGCTGGATAGGTTATACTTACGGAAAGGACTATGGTTATATGGAGCTCAAGGAGGACGGTACGGTGAATATTCATCGTATTGCCGAAGACGGTACCGTGACCGATGAAACCGGTAAGTTTACGATTGACGAGGCGAATAAAGTGATTGACATCGACATAGATGTGCTTTGTGCCAATACTTGGATTGGCACGAAGAGTGGTAAGCTGAACATTCTGTCGTTGACTGCCGACGGCTTGCAGATTGCCCTGCCCGATGGCGACTATGGCTATTCGTTGAACTATTACAGCCAGGCCAAGGCCGATGCCGATGCGCAGGTTCCTGTATTGCTCAATATCGCCGATTCATCATGGGCAGGAAGTTGGGATGCACTGCTTGTAGCCATTTCACCCGAAGACTTGGCTGGACAGCACACGTTTGTTTTCGAGGGAACTTGTACCGATGCTATGGTGTTTACGCTTGACTTTGCCGGTATGGCGAAGCGCTATCCCAATTCGTTTGTACGCATTGACGACATCAAGCTGGACGGTACTTCCATCCGGTTTGATGCCAACCGCTTCTATTATGGCGACATTGAAGGAAACGGCAAGTACCGTGTTCAGTTGTTCAATGCTTATGGGGCGGGTTCTGTAGGCAATGCTGTTCCTCTCAGTCCGTTCAGCAATGTAGAAAATCAAGGTACCGAGCCTGCCATCCATTTCAAGGAGAAGCTTGAGATTGTCTGCACCGTCATTACCGACGGTACCGGTGCAGGTATTTATACGCCCAATCTGGTTACTGTCAATCCGGATTGGGGAAGTGCATGGGGATATAACGCAGGAGCTACGTTCGAGGTGAAATACGAGAACTTCCAGTACAGCCTTGTGGCTTCTCAGTTCGACATTAAGTACGAATCTGCCGACTATGCGGCAGGTTCCATCATGACCTTCGTTGAAGTGGCTGACATTTACAAGTATTTCCCCGGTTTACATGCCACACTTGACAACCTCTATCTGGATGGCAAGGAAGTGACATTTGATGCATCCAAAGTGCTCGATGCCAATGAATCCCCGAAGTATCGTCTGGAACTTTGGAATTGCTATGGGGCAACAAAGGATAAAGGGTGCGCTTTCGGTACTCCTGATGGTGATGTTATCAAGGAACTTGGTTTCAGCAGTTCTATGGAAGTGAAGTTCACGTTCCACACTCTTTTCGCTGTTCCTGAATGGTAAGAGGGATAGACGGAAATATACTGGTTAGATAGGAAATCCGGGATGCAGGCCATCCCGGATTTTTTGTTTTGCCCTCACCGGTGTGCATCGTTCTGATATAGATTGAAGAACCATAGAGAGAATAAAATAAAGGAGGTGGTCCGTAAGGCGGCGCTTTGATAGCTCTTTGCCTTGTACTTTGTTCGGACGGGATGGGTACTTATTGCGATAAACATAGTGATTTTATGGTATCTCCACTAAAGTGGTCCGCCTTGTTCATAGTAGTGAACAAATCAGCCCACTTAGGTGAACAAACTTGTTCACCTAAGTGGGCCGTTCATGAATCTTTGTACTGAACCGGACAGACAAAAGGGCGGAAGCGGAGAAAAGCAGGGGCTTTCTCTAAGATTGGCTGCTATTTTCCTTCGTAATCAAAGTATTCAAAGTCTGCATATGCTTTTGAGGTTTGAGAACCGGAGACGGCATACAATCCCAGCATGATTCCCGTAAAGCCACCGGCAGTTTCTGTACTGATATAGCGCGTATTCATTCGGCCCAGTTCTTTGAAGTCCTTTCCGTTTGTGGCATACTCGAACGAATAGATTTCGTTGCTGCCTTTTACACGGAGTTGTACTTTCCCCTGGGGCAGAATAACTTCCTTTTCCGTATGGGTCAATTCATTCAATTGGTAGCGCAATACTACAGCTTGTTTCCCGTCTGCCAATTGCTTGACTAATAAATCGTAATGGGACGATTCGAACATGTAGACCGTCAGGCCGGCTTCGTCGCCACTGGCGGCTTTTTTCAGTTGCATGGAAGTGGTGGCTGTGAAGTCGATATGTTCTTGCCGGCGGCCGGCAAAAGTAGGACTGCCTTTCCCGTTGTTCAGGTTTACGGGGGTTGCTTTCAGACGGAGGTTACCGGAAGCAAAGGTATAGTTTTCCGGATGATAGTTTCTGATATGAACCCATTCGGGACCTAATTTGCCGTTTTTGAAATCGGTGCGTGCAGGCTTGGGGGCAAGAGGATATTGCGGTAGGGTTGGCACATCCATTTGCAGGGCTATTGTGCCATCTCCGTTTACTACCGGCCAGGCATTCTTGTCCCAGCGCACGGGAGCAAGGAACGTTTCGCGTCCCAGCAGGTGATGGTTGCCGCTTTGCGGACGGAAAGCGAGACACACCATCCACCACGAACCGTCAGGGGCTTGTATCAGGTCGGCATGGCCGGTTCCTTGTATCGGGCTGTTTTGTGCATTCTTGTTGATGTGGGTCAGGATGGGATTGGCGGGGTTCTCTTCGTACGGGCCGTCTATATCGCGGCTACGGGCTATTGTCACTTTGTGGCCGTATTCCGTGCCGCCTTCGGAAATCAGCAGATAATACCATCCGTCTTTCTTGTAAATATGCGGCCCTTCAGGGTGCCGTCCGCCCGTGCCGTTCCAGATGCGTTTGGACTCGTTGAGTTGTTCGCCGGTTTTGGGGTTGATTTCGCACAGATAGATACCTACGCCCGGATTGCTGACGAGGTAACACTTGCCGTCTTCAAAATAGAGGGACGGGTCTATACCGCCTTGCTTGAGCCATACGGGTTCTGACCATTCGCCACGCGGGTCGGTAGTGTGTACAAGGAAGTTGCCTTTGTCGGACACGTTGGTGGTAATCATGTAGAATGTACCGCTGTTGTAGCGGATGGTAGGTGCATAGATTCCTCCCCATGGGCCGGCGTCGTGAAGCGGCAGTTGTGAGGGGCGCGTCAGGCAGTGTCCGATTTGTTCCCAGTTGATGAGGTCTTTGCTGTGGAACAACGGTACGCCCGGGAAATATTGGAAACTACTGTTGACCAGATAAAAGTCATCTCCTGCGCGGCAGATACTCGGGTCGGGATGGAAACCGGGAATAACGGGATTTTGATAACCTTGCCGGTTTTGTGAAAAGCAGGACAGGCTGAGCGCCAGTCCTAAAAGTAACATCATCTTTCTCATAAATGCATTGTATTTTAAATAGTTTATCAGATATATGAATCAGGGTAGTTGAAGGAAGTGTTTATACACAAAAATAAAGTATTCTTTCGGTTCAAGCAAGCCGGATGTGTCTGATGTCATTCAATGATAACTTTTGAGCCCTATTCGGAAACAAATGATACCGTTGCAGATAACATGGCATCGGTGTGTTTTCCGCCTTTTCCGCTACTTTTGCTCTCACTGATTTAACCATTATTTTTAATACGTAAAGACATGATGAAGAATATCATTGAAAAATTCCAAATTTGCCTGGTGCTGTCGGCACTGCTTTTCTCTTCTTTCGTTGCCGCATGTTCCGGCAATGATGATACTGTGACTCCGGAAATAACGATTCCCGCGAACATTCTGACGGATGGAATGACTTTCTCCAAGACCGGAGGAACAAGTACGCTGAACATCAAGTCGAACGTTGCATTGGAAGTTACCAGCAGTGCACCGGAGTGGTGTAAGGTTACTGCCGAAAGTTCTGCTTCGAGTAGTATTTTGAAGTATACCGTTATGGCAGAAGCCAATACGGACACGAGTGACCGTGAAGCCAAGGTAACGGTGAAAGCCGGAGGCAGCGAAGTAGGGAGCTTCACAGTGAAACAAACGGCTGCGGACGGATTAATCATATCCAACTCTACCTCTTTCGACCTGCCAGCTGCGGGAGGAGATGTTTCTGTGGTGGTGGAAACCAATGGTGACGTACAAGCCGTTTCCGATGTTTCTTGGATAAAGGCGGTCAATACCCGTGCCATGGAAGACAAGATTTTCAAGTTTACCGTCTCTCCCAATCCTTTGGGAGCGCGCGAAGGCCATATCTCTTTTACTTTGGGTAGCCTGACGGAGACTGTGGCCGTAAAGCAGGGTGCGGGCGAAACCGGCAATATGGAAAGCGATGCCAGGACACTTGCCGCCAAGATGTATGCAGGTATCAATATCGGCAACACGCTGGAAGCTTGTGATAACAAGAACAAGATAGCGAGCGAAACGTTATGGGGAAATCCTAAAGTGAGCGAGGCATATATCAAAGGGCTGAAGGCATTGGGATTTAATGCGGTGCGCATCCCTTGCGCGTGGGATTACTACATTGTGAATCCATCGACCTATGAGATAGATGCTGCATGGCTCGACCGGGTGAGCGAAGTGGTGGGCTACTGTGTAGCCAATGATATGTATGCCATTGTCAATATCCATTGGGATGGCGGTTGGCTTGAAGAGAGTATCACCCATGGTTACAGCAGCGAAGTAGATGCCAAGCAGAAAGCTATCTGGACACAGATTGCCAATAAACTGAATGCTTATGACGAACACCTGCTCTTTGCCGGATGTAACGAACCCGGACAGCAAGACCAGGGGAACGTTGGCACATCGGCCATAGATGTCATCTTGAAATACGAACAGACCTTCATTGATGCCGTGCGTGCCACCGGAGGAAATAATGCGAGCCGTTGTCTGATTGTGCAAGGTCCTTATACCAATATTGACAAGACGGTGAATGACTACACGATGCCCAAGGATGAGGTACCCGACCGTCTGATGGTGGAAGTTCACTTCTATGATCCCTATCAGTTCACCATGATGAACCATGACGAAACCTGGAGCAATGTATTCCTTTATTGGGGTAAGGATAATCATGTATCCGGTTCCATTCATAATGCCACCGGTTACGAAGAAGATTATGTGAAGCAGCAATTCCAGAAGATGAAAACGGCCTATGCAGATAAGGGAATTCCTGTGATTGTAGGCGAGTATAGTGCCATGAAGCGGGCAAAAGAAGACAAGATAGAGGGGACTTCTGAACTTGCCTATCCTGATATTGACCAGGAGATGCATAACAAGAGCCGCTCCTATTGGAATGAGGTAGTCACCCGAGAGGCGAAAAACCACGGTTGTGTCCCCTTTTATTGGGAAACCGGCGGTGACATGAACCGTGGTACGGGTACGGCGAAGGAGGCTTATGCCATTGAGGGCATCATGAAGGGAGCCGCAGCCGGTCAATACCCTTACTGATTGAGTGGTGGATAGAATAAAAGACAGTTTTTAAAAGTATCATACAAATAGGTTTTATAGGTTACAAGGATTGTTGATATAGTTTTTTTGATTGGTTACGGAGAAGTATGTCCGCGAGGGATATGCTTCTCCTTCTTTAAAAATCCTTGTCTTTCCTTGCTTTTCTGTTCGTTTTTCACTTCATTTGCAACAAAAATAACTTCCCTTAGCTCTGATAGTATGAAAAGACTGCAACTACTGCTCTTGTGGGTTTGGATGGTATGTTTCTCTGCTGCTTCACATGACTACATGTTTAAACATTTGGAAGTGAAAGACGGACTTTCCAATAATCAGGTTAATGCTATTTATAAAGATTCAAACGGATTCATGTGGTTTGGTACAGCTTCGGGGCTGAACCGCTATGATGGTTACAATATAAAGATTTATCGCAGCCAGAAAGATGACGAGAAATCTCTTCCCGATAGTTATGTCGAGGATATACAAGAAGATGCGTCCGGTAATTTGTGGATACGTACGGGAAGTGGGTATGCCATTTACAACTCGGCTTCCGATGTTTTTGACCGTAATGTGGAAGCTTGGATGTGGAACGTCGGTCTGACCGGAAATCCTTCGCTTATCTATATTGATAAGGAAAAGACTTTCTGGATCTATATTAATGGTAAAGGTGTTTACAGCTATAGAGAAGGACAGAAAAATGCCGTGGCAGTAAAGGAGGCGGATGAACTGCTTGCGAAAGCCGAAGTGTCCGACATGAAAGAATGCGGCGAAGGAATCCTGTTGGTTTTGAGTAACGGTATCTTGGTTTGTATAGATGAGGAAAAGCAAAATATCAAGTGGACCAATCCGGACATTGCCGAAGATTGCAGGGAAGTAAAGAATGCTACCTTTGATTTGTTTGTCGACCATAGTGGGCGGGCGTGGATATTCAGTGTGGAGGGGATGTGGATTTATAGCCTTTCTCGGAAGGTTTGGGAACAGCGTTCTCCCCGAACGGACACCTACAATACCGTACGTGCAGTGGCACAGGATAAATACGGATGTATATGGGTAGGCAGGGATCAGGATGGCGTTGAATTGATAGAACCGGCGGGACGGAAAATCCGTCTGGCGAACGATCCTAATAACGGGCGTACTCTGTCCAACAATACAATAACGGCTCTTTATGAAGATGAGGCCGGTACGATGTGGGTGGGAACCTACAAGAAGGGTGTCTCTTTCTATAATGAAAGTGTCTTCAAATTCGGCATTGCCGATGTAGGCGACATCAATTGTGTGGAGGACGGAGGCGGTGATATCGTATGGGTGGGGACCAACGACCGCGGGTTGATTCGCTGGAATAGCGTGACGGATGAACGTATGTTTTTTTCGCATACGGCAGATCCCCGCTCTATCTCGAGTGATGTCATAGTCTGCCTTCTTCGGGACAGTAGCGGCAGAGTGTGGGCTGGTACTTTCTGGGGCGGACTGAATTGCTATGATGGAAACCGCTTTATCCATTACCGGTCCCGTAAGGGAGACAGTAACTCGCTGGTCTATGACAATGTATGGGCATTGGCAGAAGATGCGGACAAAAATATCTGGATCGGTACGTTGGGGGGAGGATTGCAATGCCTGAATCCTCAGACGGGGATATTTACCACCTATTCTACAGGTAATTCAAACCTTGTGTCGGACTATATCTCATCCCTCTGCATCAGCTGTGACAATAATCTGATTATCGGTACTTCGGCAGGGATGGCTTTCATGGACCTGAGGACCGGCGAGATTACAAATTTTGCAGGTACAAAATCGGGTAAGACCAGACTTTCCAACCAAAATATCAATCAAGTTTACGAAGATAGTCGCGGTTTGTTATGGATAGCCACGCGTGAAGGCTTGAATGTATATGACAGCAAACGGGATGAATTGTACGAAGTGCCTATCAAACCCGGTTTCTCCAAACTATTGATATTAGGTATTACGGAAGATGAAAACAAAAGTATATGGATCAGCACCGGAGGAGAACTGATAAACGTGGTGTTGTCCGTTGACAGCAAGACGGAGCAGCCCGTGTTCCGTTGCTATACCTATAATGACAAGGACGGGTTGCAGAGTTGTGACTTCAACCAGCGTTCCCTCAAACGACTGCATACGGGCGAGATTGTAGTGGGAGGACTGTATGGGCTGAATCGCTTCCAGCCGGGCAACATAAAGTATAACCGTACGTTGCCCAAGGTTATGTTTACCGGTTTCCAGTTGTTCAATGAAGACGTGAAGGTGGGCAAGGAGTATGCAGGACGTGTCATCTTGAAGGAAGCTTTGAATGAAACAGAAGAAGTTGTCTTGGCTTATAAGCAGAATGTGTTCACGGTGCTGTTCGCGTCGGACAATTTCGTGCTGCCCGAAAAGACACAGTATTTCTATAAATTGGAAGGGTTTAATGAGAACTGGCTGACGAGTATGTCCGATATGCATCGCGTTACCTATACCAATCTGGCTCCGGGGACTTACATTTTAAAAGTGAAGGCTACAAACAGTGACGGATATGCGGGTACTGAAGAGGCTTCGCTCAAGATTGTCATTCTTCCGCCTTTCTGGATGACTCCGTGGGCATATATCGTTTATGCTCTTCTGATAGTAGGAGTTGTTTCCTTTTCACTTTATGCCGTACAACGGAGGGAACGTAATAAGTTCAGAATCCGCCAGATAGAGGAAGATGCGAAGAAGAGGGAGGAGTTGAGCCAGATGAAATTCCGCTTTTTTACGAATGTCAGCCATGAGTTGCGTACGCCGCTTACGCTGATTATATCGCCGATGGAAAGTATGATGAAGGAGATTAATGTCGAAAGAGATGTCCGGAAGATTGCTGATAAAGGTATCGGATACCGGTGTCGGTATCAGGGATGAAGACAAGGAGCGGATTTTTGAACGTTTCTATCAGGTGGAGCAGGAAGAACCGGAGCACCAGTCAACGGGTAGCGGTATTGGCTTGAGCCTGGTACGCGACTTTGTGACGCTGCATGAGGGTACGGTGCGCGTTGTCGACAATGTGGGTTCCGGTAGTGTGTTTCTGGTTGAGCTCCCGGTTAAACATGTACGTGTAAGTCCTCCCAAGCCTGCACCGCTTACAGAAGAGGTGGAAGAGCATGAGGAACTTTTGCCGGGTATGGAAGAGGAAGCGCTTTCGGTTGATTTGCTGGACGATATGGAGGATAATGAAGATGAAAAAGAAAAGCCGTTGGCCCTGATTGTGGATGATAATGAAGATTTGGTTGCCTTCATGAAAGATAGTCTGAGCTTGTATTTCCGTATACAGTCAGCTTCCAATGGTCGGGAAGCTTGGCAGAAAATATCGGAACTGATGCCGGATATTATTGTCAGCGACGTAATGATGCCCGAGATGGATGGGAATGAATTGTGCCGCTGGGTGAAGACCGATAAACGCACGAGTGACATTCCGATGATATTGCTCACTGCACGGCAGGCTGTGGAAGATAAAGTGGAGGGGTTGACCATCGGTGCGGATGATTATGTGACGAAACCTTTCAATGTGGAAATCCTTATTCTGCGTATGCGCAAGTTGATTGACCTGAGCAAGAAGCGCAAGGCAAAGTCGCTCATTGACCCCGAACCAAGTGAAATAGCCATTACTTCGTTGGATGAAAAGCTGGTGGAAAATGCCATCAAATATGTGGAGGCGAACATCGGTCGGTGTGACTTGTCCGTAGAAGAGTTGAGTCGGGGGTTGGGTATGAGCCGGGTACATCTTTACAAGAAACTCTTGCAGATAACCGGTAAGACACCTATTGAATTTATCCGTGTCATCCGTCTGAAAAGAGCGGCGCAGATGCTGCGCGAGAGTCAGCAAAATGTATCGGAGATAGCGTATCAGTTGGGCTTTAACAACCCCAAGTATTTCAGCAAATATTTCAAGGATGAATTCGGTGTTTTGCCCTCTGTTTATCAGGAAAGAGAGGGTAGATAACAAAAGATACCCCTTACGGAAACATATTGTCTTTTAGGGTAATCAAAAGCGCCCTTTTGTTTCAACATCGGGAGGACTCGTTTTTGAAGTAAACTTTCTATTTTTGCATTGGAGAAAATTCACTTTAAAAACAGTAATATGAAATTGAAAAACACTTCAGTTTATTTGCTTGCCGGATGGATGCTCGCCGCATGTTCCGGAGGCGGATTCCAAAAGACCGAGAACGGTGTTGTTGTGGAAGTCAAGCAGCAGCAACCGACGGATGTGCGTAAAGTAAGATTAGAAGTAATGGGCGAGAAGCTCATTCATGTATCGGCTACTCCTGAGAAGGAATTTTCAAAGGAGCAGAGTCTCATTGTGATCCCTCAACAGAATAAGACCGACTTTAAGGTCGAAGAGCAGGGCGATGAAGTGACTGTCAAGACATCGGAATTATGTGCCATTGTGTCCAAGACAACGGGTGAGGTACGCTTCACGGATGCCGACGGCAAGCAGATTCTGGCTGAAGACTCTGACGGGCGGACCTTTACTCCGGTGGAAGTGGAAGGTACGAAAGGATATACAGTACGTCAGGTATTCCAGTCGGCAGGCAATGATGAGGCTTTCTATGGCTTGGGCCAGCACCAGGCGGATGAGTTCAACTATAAAGGTAAGAATGAGGAACTGTTCCAGTACAATACAAAGGTGTCTGTACCCTTCATCGTGTCTAATAAAAACTACGGTGTGCTTTGGGACAGCTATTCGCTCTGCCGTTTCGGTGACCCGCGTGACTACTCACAACTGGGTGATGTCTTCAAACTTTATGATAAAGAGGGCAAGGAAGGTGCTTTGACCGGTACATATATTCCGGGCAAGAAAGACGTGGAAACCCTTGTACGTCGTGAGGATTCTCTTTATTTTGAACATCTGGACCGTGCCGCACATCTGAGTAAGGTGGTTAATTTGCCTGCGGAGTTCCCGTTCGGAGGGTCCGACGTAGTTTATGAGGGAGAAATAGAACCGGCAGAAAGCGGCTTGTTCCGCTTCATCCTTTACTATGCAGGCTACATGAAAGTATATATTGATAATGAATTGGTGGTTCCCGAACGTTGGCGTACGGCTTGGAATCCTAACAGTTATAAGTTTGCTGTTAATCTGGAAGCGGGCAAGCGCGTTCCGTTGAAGATAGAGTGGAAGCCTGATGCCGGTGTTTCTTACTGCGGTCTGCGGGTATTGAGTCCGGTGGCTGATGAAGAACAGAACAAACTCTCTTGGTGGGGTGAAATGCAGAATGAAATAGACTACTACTTCGTTTATGGTGATGATATGGACGATGTGATTAGCGGCTACCGTACATTGACAGGTAAATCCCAGATTATGCCGAAATGGGCGATGGGTTACTGGCAGAGCCGTGAGAAGTACAATACGCGTGAGGAGGTTCTCTCCACCTTGAAGGAATTCCGTGAACGTCAGATTCCTATCGACAATATCGTAATCGACTGGCTGCACTGGAAGCAGAATGCATGGGGAAGCCATGAGTTCGACCCTGAACGTTTCCCCGACCCGAAAGGAATGGTCGACTCCATCCACGCCATGAACGGACGTCTGATGATTTCCGTATGGCCCAAGTTCTATGCTACGACCGAACACTTCAAGGAATTTGACGAAAAAGGTTGGATGTATCAGCAGGCTATCAAAGACAGCATCAAAGACTGGGTCGGTCCTGGCTATCTGGGCTCTTTCTATGACGCATACGATGCCGATGCACGCAAGCTCTTCTGGAAGCAGATGCAAGACCACTACTATCCTCTGGGTGTTGACGCTTGGTGGATGGATGCCAGCGAACCGAACATACGCGACTGTACGGATTTGCAATACCGCAAGGACCTTTGCGGTCCGACAGCACTCGGCCCCTCTGCCAAGTTCTTCAATGCATACGCACTGATGAATGCAGAAGCTATCTATGACGGACAGCGCGGCGTGGAACCGGACAAGCGCGTCTTCTTGTTGACACGTTCCGGCTTTGCAGGATTGCAGCGCTATTCTACCGCCACCTGGAGTGGTGACATCGCTACCCGTTGGGAAGATATGAAAGCGCAAATCTCTGCCGGCTTGAACTTTGCTGTCAGCGGTATCCCTTATTGGACTATGGACATCGGTGGATTCTGTGTAGAGAACCGTTATGTGGCTGGTCAGATGGAATTCAACAAGACCGGACGTGAAAATGCCGATTATAAGGAATGGAGAGAGTTGAATGCCCGTTGGTATCAGTTCGGCGCTTTCTGCCCGTTGTTCCGTGCACACGGCCAGTATCCGTACCGTGAGGTTTGGAACATTGCTCCGGCAGGACATCCGTGCTACAACTCCATCGTTTACTATACGAAGTTGCGTTACAACATGATGCCGTATATCTATTCTTTGGCTGGTATGACTTACTTCAATGATTATACCATCATGCGTCCGCTCGTAATGGACTTCACAGCTGATGCAAATGTCAACAATATAGGTGACCAGTTTATGTTCGGTTCTGCCCTGATGGTGGCTCCGGTTTACGAATACGGTGCACGCAGCCGCGAGGTTTATTTCCCGGTAAGCTGCGGTTGGTATGATTTCTACTCCGGTAAGTATGTGAACGGTGGCCAGAAGTTGACAGTGGATGCTCCTTATGAACGTATTCCGCTCTACGTTTGCGAAGGTGCCATTGTACCTTATGGTCCGGATATGCAATACAGTGATGAAAAACCGGCTTCGGAAATCACTCTCTATGTTTATACGGGTAAGGACGGCGCGTTTACGCTCTATGAGGATGAAGGTGTGAACTATAACTACGAGAAGGGACAATATGCCACTATACCGTTTGCCTATAACGATGCTGAGGGTACACTGGTTATCGGCGACCGTACGGGTGACTTCCCCGGTATGCTGAAGGAACGTACTTTCAATGTGGTGAAGGTAAGCAAAGACCAGCCGCAACCGTTCGATTTGAAGGCGAAAGGCACAACGGTGAAGTATGACGGAAAAGCACAAACCGTAAAATTATAATCAGAATGATAGACGACGGTGCCAGGGAGAGAAATCTTCCCGGTACCGTTCTCGTCGTTCCTCGGTGCCGAACGATGCCTTCCCCGGTGCCAGGAACTTCCCTACTTCTGAATAGCTGTGAGAGAGGAATAGGCACTCGATAATCTTTTAGATATTTATTACTATGAATAAAATCATATTGTCTTTGGCCATCGGGCTGTCCCTGCTGGCCGGTTGCAATGCTCCTAAAGAGGTAGCTGGCGATGACCGTAGCTTGGATTTTACTGCCGACTGGGCCTTTCGCTTGGGAGACGATACGGCGGCAGCCCGTCCGGATTATAATGACGCAGACTGGCGGAAACTGAACTTACCCCACGATTGGGCCATTGAAGGAGAATTCAGTAAAGACAATCCTTCGGGAACGGGTGGAGGTGCACTGCCTGGTGGTATAGGCTGGTATCGCAAGACTTTTACTGCCGATAAGGCCGATGAGGGCAAACGCTATCGCATAGATTTCGATGGTGCCTATATGAACTCCACCGTTTATATCAATGGCCATGAATTGGGGACACGTCCCTACGGGTACATCTCGTTCAGTTATGACCTGACTCCCTATATCAAGTGGGGAGTGGAGAATGTGTTGGCGGTTCGTGTGGACAATGCCGAACAGCCCAATTCGCGCTGGTATTCCGGTTGCGGCATCTACCGTAATGTATGGCTGACAAAGCTGAATCCAGCTCATATAGCGCAATGGGGTACCTATGTTACGGCAGAAGATGTGTCGAAGAACAGTGCCCAGTTGAAGATACGCACCAAACTACAGTACGATGCAGAAGCACAGATGGCCGATGTCGTCCTGCAATCCCGGTTAGTGGATGCTGACGGCAATGCGGTGGGTGAGGCTGTGTCGGAAGCGCAGTTGATGCCTCTTACTCCGGCAGAAGTGGAGCAGGAGATACACTTGAAGAATCCCCGTCTTTGGAGTATTGATACGCCCTATATGTATAGGGTAGAAAGCATCCTCAAGGATAAGCAGACCGGCGAGGTACTCGACCGTTACTATACTCCTACCGGCATCCGTACTTTCCGCTTCGATGCACAAAAAGGATTTATCCTGAATGGTGAACAAGTGAAGATAAATGGTGTCTGCATGCATCATGACTTGGGTTGCCTGGGAGCTGCGGTGAATACGCGCGCCATCGAGCGCCAGTTGGAGATTCTGAAAGAAATGGGTTGCAACGGCATCCGCTGCTCCCATAATCCTCCCGCACCGGAGTTGCTCGACCTTTGCGACCGTATGGGCTTCATCGTGATGGACGAGACCTTTGATATGTGGCGCAAGAAAAAGACCCGCCACGATTATTCACGCTATTTCAACGAATGGCACGAACGCGATTTGACTGACCTTATCGTGCGTGACCGCAATCATCCTTCCATCTTCATGTGGAGCATCGGCAACGAAGTGCTGGAGCAGTGGACGGATGCCAAAGCCGACACCTTGAGTCTGGAAGAGGCCAATCTGGTCTTGAACTTCGGTCACAGTGCGGATATGCTGGCAAAGGACGGAGAAATGTCCGTCAACTCACTGCTGACAAAGAAACTGGCGGATATGGTGAGAAAGCTCGATGCCACGCGCCCCGTGACGGCAGGCTGCAACGAGCCGAACCCGAACAATCATTTGTTCCGTTCCGGTGCGCTCGATATAATCGGTTTTAATTACCATGACAATTGGTTTGCAGGTGTTCCTCAGAACTTCCCCGGCAAGCCGTTCATCGTGACGGAAAGTGTTTCCGGCCTGATGACACGCGGTTACTACCGAATGCCGAGTGATTCGATGTTTGTCTGGCCCGCACGTTGGGATAAGCCTTTCTATGATGCCTCGTTCTCTTGCTCCTCCTACGACAACTGTCATGTTCCTTGGGGCAACCGTCACGAAGGTACTATGCGTCATGTGAAGAACAACGACTTTATCAGTGGACAATACGTCTGGACGGGCTTCGATTATATCGGTGAGCCTACTCCTTACGGTTGGCCGGCACGCAGCTCTTACTTTGGCATTATCGACTTGGCCGGTTTCCCGAAGGATGTCTACTACATGTATCAGTCCGAGTGGCGTCCGGATAAGGCGGTGTTGCATCTTTTCCCGCATTGGAATTGGACGGAGGGACAAGACATCGATTTGTGGGCATATTATAACAATGCCGACGAAGTGGAGCTTTTCGTGAATGGAAAATCGCAGGGTGTGCGCAGCAAGGGAAAAGACGATTTCCACGTCATGTGGCGCGTGAAGTATGAGTCGGGTACGGTAAAGGCTGTTTCCCGCAAGGAAGGAAAGACTGTGGCCGAGCAGGAAATCCGGACAGCGGGCGAACCTGCGCAGATTCGTCTCAGCCCCGACCGCAGTACCATTCAGGCAGATGGCAAAGACTTGAGTTTCATTACGGTTGAGATTCTGGACAAAGATGGAAATTTGTGTCCGAATGCCGAAAACGATGTGACCTTTGCCGTAGAAGGTGCCGGCTTCATTGCTGGAGTGGATAACGGAAGCCCCATCTCTATGGAGAAGTTCAAGGACAACCACCGCAAGGCTTTCTACGGAAAGTGCCTGGTGGTACTGCAGAACAACGGTGAACCGGGTGGTGTCAAGGTGACGGCTACGGCTGATGGACTGGAGAAGGCGACGACGGCGATTAAAGTTAAATGATAATTTGATGTGCTAATTGGCACATTAGCATATTAACCAATTAAGACATGAAGAATAAATTTTTAGCAACCTTATTTCTTGCATGCTCCATCAGTACCGTGTCTGCACAGACACCGGTCTATATGGACGATGCACAACCTATTGAAGCACGTGTAAAGGATGCTCTCAGCCGGATGACACTGGAAGAGAAGGTAGCCCTTTGCCATGCGCAGAGTAAATTCAGCAGTGCGGGTGTTCCGCGGCTCGGCATTCCCGAGCTTTGGATGAGCGACGGCCCTCACGGTGTCCGTGCCGAAATCAACTGGAATGACTGGGGATATGCCAACTGGACCAATGACAGCATTACCGCTTTCCCGGCTTTGACTTGTCTGGCCGCTACCTGGAATCCGGACATGTCTGCAAAGTATGGCAAGGCCATCGGTGAGGAAGCGCGCTATCGTGAAAAGGATGTGTTGCTGGGCCCCGGCGTCAACATCTACCGTACTCCGATGAACGGTCGTAATTTTGAATATATGGGCGAGGACCCTTATCTGGCCAGTGTGATGTGCGTACCTTACATCCAGGAGTTGCAGAAGAACGGAGTGGCAGCTTGTGTCAAGCACTATGCGCTGAACAACCAGGAACTGTGGCGCGGACATATTGATGTGAATCTTAGCGACCGTGCTCTGTATGAAATCTATCTGCCGGCATTCAAGGCTGCAGTAGAAGAGGGAGGTGCCTGGAGCATTATGGGCGCTTACAATAAGATTCGCGGCCAGCACGCCTGCCATAACGATTTCACACTGAACAAGATTCTGAAAGATGACTGGAAGTTCGACGGCTGTGTCATTACCGACTGGGGCGGTGCCCACGACACCTATGAAGCTGCCGTCAACGGTCTGGATATTGAAATGGGTTCTTACACCAACGGTCTGACGTCCGAGAGTGTATTTACCTATAACGATTATTACCTTGCCAGCCCTTACCTCCAGATGTTGAAGGATGGCAAAGTGCCGATGTCTACAATAGACGACAAGGCTTCCCGCATTCTTCGCTTGATATTCCGTACGGCGATGAACCGTCAGAAACCCTATGGTTCGGTAGCTACGGAAGAGCATTATGCCGCTGCCCGCGAGATAGGCAATGAGGGCATTGTGCTGTTGAAGAATGCTCCGGTGGTAAAGAAAGGTGCCCCGTTGCTGCCGATTGATGCAGCCAAGTATCAGAATATCCTGGTGGTGGGCGATAATGCCGTACGCTTGCTGAATCAGGGAGGAGGCTCTTCCGAACTGAAAGTGAAGGATATGGTATCTCCGCTGGATGGCTTGCGTGCCGCTTATGGCGATAAGGTAGCCTATGCGAAAGGCTATGCCGCCGGTCGTCCGATGTACGGCCGTGCAGATGAAATTCCGCAGAATGTGGTAGACTCACTCCGTGCAGAAGCCGTGGAAATGGCGAAAAAGGCAGACTTGGTGGTACTGGTAGGTGGATTGAACAAGAACCACTTTCAGGATTGTGAAGGTGGCGACCGTCTGGAATACGGCTTGCCTTTCGGGCAGGATGAACTGATTGAAGCTTTGCTGGGGGTAAACAAGAACCTGGTTCTGGTGCTTCTCAGTGGTAATGCGGTGGAAATGCCGTGGGTATCCCGGGTTCCTGCCATTGTGCAAGGCTGGTATTTAGGCTCCATGGGTGGCAAGTCTCTGGCTGACATCCTGAGTGGTGCGGTGAATCCAAGCGGAAAGTTGCCCTTCTCTTTCCCTGCCAAGTTGACGGATTGCGGTGCACATGCTTTTGATGAACTCAGTTATCCGGGCGACAGCATCAAGCAGGAGTATAAGGAGGATATTCTGGTGGGCTATCGTTGGCACGACACCAAGAAGATTCCGGCACTCTTCCCCTTCGGTCATGGCTTGAGCTATACTACCTTTACATATGGCAAACCGGTGGCTTCTGCCAAGGCCATGGCTGCCGACGGTACGCTGACGGTGACAGTTGCCGTGAAGAATACGGGTAGCATTGCCGGAAAAGAGATTGTACAGCTTTATGTAGGCGATGATAAATGCAGTGTGCTTCGTCCTGTAAAGGAACTGAAACATTTTGCAAAAGTCGGTTTGGCGCCGGGCGAGGAGAAGAGCGTGACTTTCACCCTTACTCCGGATGATTTGAAGTTCTACGATGAGGCTTCCGCAGCTTGGAAGTACGAACCGGGTAAGTTCAAGGCATACGTTTGCGCTTCGTCTGCCGACGTCCGTGGTGTAGTTTCGTTCGAAATGCAATAATCTTATAATCAGTGCGTAACCACTGCAAAATCAGTGCAACTGTTTTGCAGTGGTACTGCATACCTTTTGCAGCGCTACTGCAATTGCTTTGCAGCGTCACTGCAAAAGGTATGCAGCAATGCTGCAAAGTGTATGCAGTAAGTTTGCAGCCTGAAATCAGAATCAAAAAACAATATGAAGACACTTGCCACTCTATTTCTGCTTGCAGCCTCGTTGCTGCTTCGTGCAGCCGATGCGCCTGCCGACAGTTGTAATCATCAGTTGTATTATACGTCACCTGCCGCTATCTGGGAGGAGACTCTTCCTTTGGGCAACGGACGCTTGGGCATGATGCCCGACGGAGGCATTCTCCGTGAGCACATTGTGCTGAATGAAATATCATTATGGAGCGGAATGGAGGCGGATTATAGCAATCCGGATGCTTCGAAGAGTCTGCCTGCCATCCGGCAACTGTTGTTTGAGGGAAAGAACCGAGAGGCACAGGAGCTGATGTACAGCAGTTTTGTTCCGAAGAAGCAGGAGACTGACGGGAGATATGGAACCTATCAGGTATTGGGCGATTTGGATATAGATTTTACCTACAATTCTTCATTATCCATTCTCAACTCTCCATTAAACAACTATCGCCGTTGGCTCAACTTGCGCGATGCGGTGGCATATACGGCTTTCAGGCTGGAAGATGTCGATTATCGCCGTGAGTATTTTGTTTCCCGTGACCGTGATGTCATGCTGATTCATCTGGTTGCCGGACGTGAAGGAGCTTTGAATTTCTCTGCCCGTTTGAGCCGTGCGGAACATAGCTCGGTGACTGTCCAAGGGAACACCCTTTTGATGGACGGCATGTTGGAAAGCGGTAAGCCCGGTTTGGACGGTATGAAATACCGTGTGGCCATGCAACTCGTGCAGAACGGTGGTGAATCGTCTGTCAGCCCGGAAAACGGTATCCGCTTGAAGAACGGGCAGGAAGCCTGGCTGATACTTTCTGCCGCTACCTCCTATGCCGCTGCCGGTACCGACTTCCCGGGCGAACGCTATGCGGAAGTCTGCGACAGCTTGCTCCGTCCTTTCACCGCCCCCGCTAATTCTCCATGTTCCATTCTCCATTCTTCATTCTCCAGCCATGTCACTGCCCACCGTTTCCTCTACGACCGTGTTTCCTTGACGCTTCCTGCCACGCCGGATGATACGCTCCCGACGAACGAGCGCATCCTCCGCTTCACACAGCAGGAGTCGCCGGCATTGGCTGCTCTGTACTATAACTACGGACGCTATCTGCTCATCAGCAGTACCCGTCCCGGCAGCTTGCCGCCCAATCTGCAAGGACTCTGGACAAATGGAGTATCGACTCCCTGGAACGGGGACTACCATACGAACATCAATATCCAGATGAACCACTGGCCCTTGGAGCAAGCCGGATTTTCCGAACTCTATCAGCCGTTGACAACGTTGATGGAGCGCCTTGTCCCTTCGGGAGAAGCAAGTGCGCGTACCTTCTATGGCGATGAGGCAGATGGCTGGGTGCTCCACATGATGACCAACGTATGGAATTATACCGCTCCCGGCGAACACCCCTCCTGGGGAGCTACCAATACCGGTGGCGCTTGGTTGTGTGCCCATTTGTGGGAACACTATCTGTATACGCAGGACAAGGATTATCTGCGCCGTATCTATCCAGTCTTGAAAGGTGCCGCCCGGTTCTTTAGTTCCACCACCGTGCAGGAGCCTTCGCATGGCTGGCTGGTAACTGCCCCCACTTCTTCTCCGGAAAACAGTTTCTATGTGCCGGGTGACAGCGTGACTCCCGTCAGCATCTGTATGGGTCCCACTATGGATGTGCAACTGCTCACCGAGCTTTATACCAATGTCATTGCCGCCGCCCGCCTGCTGGATTGTGATGCGGACTATGTGGCGAAGCTTGAGGCAGACCTGAAGAAGTTTCCGCCCATGCAAATCAGTAAGGAAGGATACTTGCAGGAATGGCTGGAAGATTATAAGGAAGTGGATGTGCACCACCGCCACGTTTCCCATCTCTACGGCCTGCATCCGGGAAACCTGATTTCGCCGGAGTCCACCCCCGAGCTTGCCGAAGCCTGCCGGATGACCTTGAACCGTCGTGGAGATGAGGGTACTGGTTGGAGCCGTGCTTGGAAGATAAACTTCTGGGCTCGTTTGGGTGACGGAAACCGTGCTTGGAAACTCTTCAAGAGTTTGCTGCATCCTGCTGTCGATGCTGCGACGGGAGGTCATGGTAGCGGCACTTTCCCCAACTTGTTCTGTTCGCATCCGCCTTTTCAGATTGATGGCAACTATGGTGGCGCGGCGGGAGTTGGCGAAATGCTGTTGCAAAGTCATGAAGGCTTTATCCATCTGCTTCCTGCCCTGCCGGATAGCTGGACTGCCGGCAACTTCCGTGGAATGCGCGTACGTGGCGGTGCTTCCATAGACCTGGATTGGAAGGATGGACGGGCAACGAGGGCTGTTGTTACCGCTCTTGTTCCGGGGAAATTTACAGTAAAGATGCCCGCAAGTACTGTCCGTGCCGAGGTGAAGGTAGGAGGACATACGCATACTTACAAGAAACCGGCATTCTCGTTGGACTTGAACAAGGGAGAGGCGGCGACCATACATTTCTTATAAGAACGTTCCCTTCCGACAAAATTATCAAGTTATTTGTCTTTCGCGCCCGAATGCTGTACATTTGCAGCGCATGTAGAACAAATATCTTAGATAATTATGAAAAATAGAGTACGTTTTTTCTTCTTGTTTCTCGGCTTGCTGGGAGCGTTGGCAGCTCATGCACAAATCAATGAGTTGCCACGTTCCACACCCGAGGCAGAAGGAGTCCCTTCCAAGGCTGTCACTGCCTTGTTTGATTCACTGATGGCATTGCCGAAAACAGATATCCACAGCGTGGTGGTGCTGCGTCACGGCAAGGTCATCGGAGAAATCTATCCGGCTCCGTTCGCGCCGGAATATCGCCATACCATGTATTCCTGCTCCAAAACCTTTGTCGGGGCTGCCGTAGGACTTGCCATTGCAGACAACCGCTTGCGTTTGACAGACCGCGTCGCCGCTTTCTTCCCGGAACTTCTTCCTGATTCGGTTTCCGCTAATCTGGCAGACATGACTGTCCGTGACCTGCTTACCATGACGTCGGGTATCACTCCCGACTGGAATATGCGCAACCTCACTTCCGACTGGATACGTACCTTCCTTGCCAAACCGGTGAAAACTCCGGGCAAGAAGTTTGAATATGATTCGATTAGTACCTATTCCTGGGTGGAGCAGATGATGACCAGACAGATAGGAGATTATGGCTATCAGATGTGGCTTTGCGAATATCCGGGTGCTGTACGTGCTGACGGGGCTTTGGGACAATACATTCTGATTGTTCCGGATAAGGATATGGTAGTGGTCATTACCGAATGTACATTGATAGACGGTCGTCGGCAGCGTCGTCTGGTCTGGAACCGCTTGTTGCCGGAGGTCGGTGACCAGGTATTAGCGCCCGGTAAGGACTACAAGCGCCTGCAGAAGAAACAGCGTTCTTATCAACTGCCGTTAGTGCAAGGAAAGGCTGCTTCCTCCCTTTCACAGAAATACGCAGGCAAGCGCATCCTGCTCGGAGAGAACAAATACGGATGGCAATCCATCGAGCTGCAATTCAAGCAGCAAGAAGTAGTGATGACTGTGGTGGAGAAAGACGGAAAGACATACAGTCTTCCGTTTGGCTATAAGCAATGGTCGAAAGCGGCAATTGATGGCTATCCTCCGTATTCGGTTGCTGCAAAGGGGCGTTTTAAGGGTATAGAAGGCCCTTTCCAGGTGGCAGGCAGTTATGCGTGGGCGTCACTTGATGCTTTGCAACTGAAAGTACATTATGTCAACTGGATAAGCGCTCTTGGGCTTACGCTCTGCTTTGAGGATAACAAGGTACTCCTGACTGTTACGGAGAATTATTCTTCGGGTGAAGGGGTGACTTTCGAAGGTACATTAGCACATTAAAATAATGAATCGTATTTTGCTTACTCTAAAACGGCCTTTTATCTGGCTGTACCGTTTCCGGCACCGTTGCGGCTACGGTGTACATTCTCCTTTTGCCTTTAACCTGATTACGCATGTAATTTACGAAAGTACGGCTTATTATAAATATGAAGAGCTGGCCAAGGCACAGAAGCAACTGGAGCTGGAGAAAGATAAACGTTGGAAGTACGAATCGAAGAAAGTAAAACGCCTTCTGTTCCGTCTGGTAAACTATACCCAGCCGGAGACCATTGTAGATGCCGGTACGCTTGCCGCTTCTGCCCTCTATTTGAAAGCGGGGAAGGAGGGGGCAGATTATACTTCGGCTTCCGACCTTTCCGAGCTCTTTCTGGAGAGTGGCGTTCCCGTTGATTTCCTTTATTTGCACGATTATCGTCATCCCGATTTTGTAGAGGAGGTCTTCCGCATCTGTTCCACCCGTACCAGGGGAAAGTCTGTTTTTGTAATTGAAGGTATCCGTTACACTCCGCAGATGTTTGCCCTCTGGAAACGTATGAAGCAGGACGGGCGGGCGGGTATTACGTTCGACCTTTATGACCTTGGTATCATATTCTTCGATAAAACAAAGATAAAACAAGACTATATTGTCAACTTTTGATTATCTTTAGGCGTTTCAATAGTGATTAGCGGTTAGTGATTAGTGCTTAGCTCCACTTACTGGCTGCTAAACATTAATCTCTAACCCCTAAACATTAATTCCTTATGAAGATATACACCAAAACCGGAGATAAAGGAACCACCTCTCTTGTAGGTGGAACCCGTGTACCTAAAACGCATATCCGCCTTGAGGCATACGGTACGGTGGATGAGCTGAATTCCAATCTGGGTCTTCTCATCACGTACCTGCTTGACGGAAAGGATAAAGATTTTCTGCAGCAAGTGCAAGACAGACTTTTTGCCGTAGGCTCTCATCTGGCCACAGACCGGGAGAAAATGGAGCTGAAAGAAGCCAGTATCATCAGCTCGGAGCAGGTGGAAATGGTGGAACGGGAGATAGACCGTTTGGATACTCTTTTGCCTCCTCTTTCAGCCTTTATTCTTCCCGGCGGAAGTCGCGGTGCGGCACTCTGCCACGTTTGCCGTACGGTTTGCCGTCGTGCAGAGCGTCGGATTCTTGCTCTGGCCGAACAAGTGGAAATCTCTTCGGAATTACTGGCTTACGTGAACCGTTTGTCTGATTATTTGTTCGTCCTTTCCCGTAAAATGAATCAAGACGACAAAAAAGGTGAAATATTTTGGAATAATAGTTGCAAGTGAAATAAATTGTTATACTTTTGCCGAAAAATAGAAATAGGACTTAATATTCACAATTTTAATACTAGAGACTATGTATTGGACATTGGAATTAGCATCTAAATTGGAAGATGCTCCTTGGCCGGCAACTAAGGATGAATTGATAGATTATGCCATGCGTTCGGGTGCTCCGCTTGAAGTGATTGAGAATCTGCAGGAAATGGAAGATGAGGGCGAGATTTATGAAAGCATAGAAGATATTTGGCCCGATTATCCCAGCAAAGAGGACTTTTTCTTCAATGAGGAGGAATATTGATACGCTTTAAAAGAAAAAACTTACCGGTATGTCTGGTAATATTTTGAAACATAGGGAGAAGTAATTCCAAAACCGATAACTATGGTTGAAGAATTACTTCTTTTCTTTTTAATACCCCCACACTACAATAATAATGAATGTACAAGAAGCAACGACACGCCGGTTACCGGATTTGAAGGGAAGGTATCTGCCTGAAAACTGCCGCGAAACCATAAACTCGATTTTAAAGGAGACTTACGGCTACGAACAGTTTCGTAATCTTGAGATTTACGATGACTTGTCCAAGGGAAAGGAAAAGCTTTGCATTTCACAGGGACAGCTGATAGAGAACGTTATACTGGAGGCTGAAAAGGCTTGGAAAGGTGAAACGCAGGTAGACAATATCTTGCTGACTGCCCCTACCGGCTCCGGAAAATCCTTGTTGTTCCAGCTTCCTGCCATCTATTTGGGGAAGGAGTATAATCTGCTTACCATTGTGGTTTCCCCTTTGAAGGCGTTGATTGTAGACCAGGTGGAAAGTCTGCAAGAACTGGGGTATACGCGTGTGGCATACGCCTCGTCCGATTTATCGCCGGAACAGAAGATGGAGGTTTACCGGCAGGTGCGTGAGGGGGAGATTGATTTGTTCTATCTCTCGCCGGAATTGCTTCTCTCTTACGACATCAAGCATTTTGTAGGCGAGCGCCGCATCGGTCTGGTGGTGGTCGATGAGGCGCATACGGTAACGACATGGGGCAAGGAGTTCCGTGTGGACTACTGGTTCTTGGGGCGCTACCTGACTGCTTTGAAACAGACTCTCGGCTATAATTTCCCGTTGTTTGCATTGACTGCTACGGCTGTCTGGAATCCCAAAGGAGGCAATGACATGATATTCGAGACTATCCGTTCCTTGCAGATGGAGCCTTGTGTGCTTTATGTAGGTACGGTGAAGCGCCGGAATATTGGCTTTGACATCCGTCAGATGGAGATGGAGGACGGGGAGACATACGACAAGGCAAAGCAGCGCGTGGTGGCTGCGCGGGT
>PPYE01311298.1_pt1 | contig 36472 bp, 23 predicted proteins | sample 1559881 | NCBI WGS metagenome assembly PPYE01 (sample SAMN08240022, study PRJNA423297) | Human gut metagenome, whole genome shotgun sequencing project.
TTCAGTGCCCGAGAGGGTGGCCGGTAAGAGGCCCTTATAGGGCCAGAGCAAGCCACCGGCTTTGCCGGTGGTCCTGACTGCCGGATCAGAGGGCGAGTTTTTCGCGGATGAGGCGGAGCAGGCGTTTTTTGTCGCGCCCGTCCATGCGCTCGTTGAAACGGAGCAGGCGGCGCAGGCCGTTGCCGCTGAGCGCAGCGCGCGGATCGGCGCCGGCGTTCAGCAGGGCTTCGGCCGCCAGCGGGCTGGGATTGTAGCGCACGGCGCAGATCAGCGGCGTGCGTCCTTCGCCGTCTTTGGCTTCGAGCGCTTCGCCTTTTTCCAGCAGATAGGCGATGATCTCCGGCGCGGCGGCGTTGGGGTTGACGGCTGCCAGCATCAGCGGCGTGACGCGGGCGGGGTCGCGCTTCAGCGCGGCGCGCAGCTTTTTAAGGCGGCGGCGTTTGGCTGGCGCGGACAGCTCCGCCGAAGCGCGGATCCGCGCCGCGCTCAGCGCCGGGCGCGAGAGCAGGCGCGCGCTCCGCGATACGGCGGCCAGCGCCGGGGCTTCTATAAAACGTGACCTCTGTCCGGCGGGCGGCTGCGGCGAACGGCCGGACGCCTTGTTGAGAAGGGCGGGGGAAGCGGCGCGGCGCGGCGCCCGGGGCGCGGAAAGAGGCGCGCGTTCGTCGCGCGCGCTCACGAGCCGAGCGCATTCTTTTACCGTCCGGCAGGCGGGCAGGACCGCGAGGAGCGCCGTCTGCCGGGCGACGCTGCGGGGCGTCAGTTCCCGGTCGAGAAAGCGGACCATCTCCGCGGAATGGCCGCTGCGAACGGCGACCAGCGCGGCGGTGCGGCCGAAGCGGTCGACCGCTTCCGGGTCGACGCCGGCTTCCAGCAGTTTTTGGGCGATCTCCGCGGCCGCGGGCGCTTCGCTGGCGGCCGCGAGCATCAGCGCGGTCATCCCGTCGCGGTTGCGGGCGTTGACGTCGGCTCCCGCGGACAACAGCGCGTCGATGACGTCGCCCCTGTCGTTGAAGCGGGCGGCCGTCATCAGCGGCGTCCAGCCGGCGTCGTTCGTTTGGTTCGCGTCGGCGCGGTTGCCGAGCAGGAACGCGACGATGCCCGCCGCGCCGCTCGTGGCGTTGCGGGCGGCGAAATGGATCGGACAATCTCCGCCGCGGCGCGGCTGTACCGCGTCGGCATCGGCCGCGTAGAGCGCTTCGACGACGGCGGGGTCGCTTGCGTACTGACAGGCGATCATCATCGCCGTCGTGCCGTCTTTGGCCTCGGCCGCCGCCAGCGCGTGGTACTGCGTCAGCAGCCCGGCGACGAACGCGGCGGGTTGTCCGGAGCGCAGCGCGAACATCAGCGGCGTCCAGCCGTTCGTGTCGGCGGCGTTGACGTCGGCGCCGCCTTCGACGAGCCGCGCGACCCCAGACGCGTCGCCCTCGTACGCCGCCAGCATGAGCGCGGCACTCTGCCTGCGGGGCAGGGCTTCGGGCCGTCCAAGCGGCGAAATTGCCGCGGCTTCTCCCCCGCCGGCGTCCGCTGCCTCCGCGGCGTCCAGCGCGTCCGCCGTCGGCGCGGCGGGTGCGGCGGCCGCCCCGGCGGCGCAGCAGGCCGTCAGCCCGATCAGGATCAGCAGTTTTTTCAGATTCATGGAAAGGACCTCCATTGAAATTTTTCAATCGGATCGAAGAAGAACGGTTTTTTCCCGCCGTCATCATATCACAACCGGCGTCCGAAAGAGCCGGGCAATCTTTTGTTTCGCGGCGGGGTAGTGTAGAATCAATGAAACGATTCGAACTTACGAGGGGAGGAGCGGGCCGGTGGATATGATGCAGGGGCGTCCGTTCAGCGGGAAAACGCTGGAACGGATCGAAAAGTTTCTGGCGTCGCTGGGGCTGGACTACGACGACGGCGTGGAGATGACGGTCTGCGCCTGCGACGAGGAGGGCGAGGTGGTCGCCACGGCGTCGCGCCAGGGCGCGGTGCTCAAGTGTATCGGCGTGAGCGCGGCGCACCAGGGCGAGGGACTGGCGGCGTCGGTGGTGAGCGAAGTCGTGACCGACGCGATCCGGGCGGGGCTGACCCACCTGTTCGTGTTCACGAAGCCGTCGAACCGGCAGATCTTCGACGATCTGGGATTTTTCCCGATGGCGGAGACCGCCGACGTGCTGCTGATGGAAAACCGCCGCGACGGCGTGAAGCGTTTCGTGGCCTCGTTGGCGTGTCCCGTTCGCGACGGCGTGATCGGCGCCGTGGTGGCAAACTGCAATCCGTTCACGAAAGGCCATCGGTACCTGATGGAGACGGCGGCGTCGCAGTGCGATTTTCTGCACGTCTTCGTGCTTTCGGCGGAGAAGAGCCTTTTCCCCGCGGCGCTGCGGCTGGAGATGGCGCGTCGCGGCGTGGCGCACCTGAAAAACGTCGCTGTGCATCCGACCGGCGATTACCTGATTTCGGCGGCGACGTTCCCCGATTATTTCCTCAAGGACAAGGCGCGCGCCGGCGACGTCAAGTGCGAGCTCGACCTGACCATCTTCGCGCGTTGTTTCGCCGCGCCGCTGCACATCACGCGGCGCTTCGTCGGCACCGAGCCGTTCAGTGCCGTGACGGAGCGTTATAACGAAGCCATGAAGGCGTTTTTGCCGCCGCTGGGCGTCGAAGTGACGGAGATCCCCCGCTGCCAGGCCGGCGGCGCGCCGATCAGCGCCACGCGCGTGCGCGCGCTGCTGGAACGCGACGCCCCGGACGAGCCGGAGCTGGCGGAACTGCTGCCGGAAACCACGCTGGAACTGCTGCGCGAAAATCGCGGGCGGCACGGCGCGAACGAAGTGGGGAAGGAGGCGCGCCATGCCTTTTGAACTGTACGCTTACCGGCGCGTCGGCGATCTGGAACGGTTGCTGCGCGCTTTGCCGCCGGCGCGGGGGCGCACGTTCCTCGTCGCCGGTTCCGGCGACCGCGAGCTGCTGGCCGTCGCGCTGTCGGGATCGGATTCGTCGCCGGAGTATCGGATCCGCCGCTGGGACGAGATTTACCGGTATTTTTGCGAAGAACTGAACGTCGAAAAGCCGCGCGTGCAGATCGACCCGCCCGACCACTGGCTGCTGCTCTGGAACATCGTCAGGCGCTACCGCGAGAGCGGCGGCGTCCTGCCGGCGGGCGCGCAGCGCCGCGGCTTTCTGACGCTGCTGGGTTCGCAGATCCGCGAGCTGATCAGCGAAGAAGTGCCGCCGCAGAGCCTCGCCGCCGTCTGCGAGGAAGGCGACCAGCTCGGACGGGCTTTCGTCAGCCTGTACCGCGCGTACCTCGGGGCGCTCGACCGCCAGGGGCTTTCGGACAGCGCCGGCGTCACCACGGAAACGCGCAAGCTGCTCGACCTTCCCGGCGCGGTGGACCTGTGCCGCTCTCTCGATCTCGTGCTCGTCGGCTTTTCCAGCCTGACCCATTCGCAGCTGGCGCTCGTGCGCGCCCTCGTCGGACGCGGTGCGGCCGTGCGCCTGTGCGCCCCCGTCGCCGATCTGGCCGGGGCCTACGGCGCGGCGCAGCAGTTCGGCGTCGAAGGGATCGCGCTGTCGGAACGGCGGCCGCTGCGCGCGGTGAAAATCGAGGGAGGCGATCCGCGCCAGGAACTGGAAACGGCGGCGCGCTCGCTGGCGCTTTGGGAGCGCGGCGAAGGGCCGCTGGCGGATCTCGCCCCGTGGCCGGGGCTGGAAGCCGTGGCCTTTTCGGTGCCGCGCGCCCGCCTCGCCGAGGCGAAAGAAGTTTTTGCGCGTTACGGCCTGCCCGTCTTCTGGGATTTTCGGCGCAGGATCAGCGAAACGCCGCTCTGGCAGCTCTCGTCGGCCTGCCTCGAAGCGGCCGAGAGCGGCTGGCAGACGGAACCGTCGCTGCGGCTGCTGTCGCTGCCGTGGCTGTGCGGATTCGATCTCGACGTGGAGCGGTTGAGGTCGTTTCATCCCCGCGGCGCCAAAAGCTGGGAAAAAGCGCTCGACGGCGCCGGCGCTGCCGCCCGCGCCGCCTTTGGCGACTGCCGCCGCTACGCCGCGAAAGTGCGGCGCGGCGGCAGCGCGCTGGAACTGCTGACGGCGCTGCGCGCGTTTGCCTCGGACCGGGCGCTGACCGTGGCGCGGCTGACGGCCGATGCGCCGGAGCTGGACGGCCAGATCGCCCTGTTTTCCGAAGCGCTGCGCGAGCTGGACCGCAAGATCCTTTTCATCAAAGAAGTCGTGCGCGACCTCGGCGAGTTCGGGGCGCAGAAACTCTCCGGCGCCGACGCGCGCGCCTACCTGTCGGCGTGGGCCGACGGCACGACCGCGGCGCCGGGGACGCGCGAGGCCGGCTGCCTGACGGTCTTCGCCGGAGCGCCGTCGCCGCTGTTTCACGCGCCGTACTGGTTCATGATCGGCACGGAAGCCCCGCAGTGGCCGGGGGGGCTCAAAGAGTCGCCGCTGCTCGACGAGGCGCGCAAGGAGCGCCTTCACGGCCTGAGTTCTCTGGGACTGGACCGCAGCCATCTGCCCCTGCTGTCGGAACAGCGGCGGCAGCGCGAGTTCCTTTTCCGCCGCCTGGTCGCCTGCGGCGACCGCTGCGCGTTCCTTTGCCGCAGCGCTGTGGACGCGCAGGAGCGGCCGCAGGAGGAATCGTCGCTGGTCGCTGCCGCCGAAGCTGAACGCTGGATCGCGATCGGCGGTTCGGTCGTGCGCGGGCTCGATCGTCTGCTCGCCGCGCCGCAGGAAACGGCGCTGACGCCCGTCGAGGCGCGGCAGCCGGATTTCCGCGCCGAAAACGCGCTGCCGGCCAGCCGCGTGCCGCCGGGACGGCTCGGAGCCGCGGCCGCCGAAGCGCGCCTGAGTTCCGTGGACGACTTCGCCGAGTGCCCATACCTTTTCGCGCTGCGAGCCGTCCTCGGTTACGAGGAACCGCCGCGCGAGGGGGAGTACGACCCGCTCCGCGGCGGAGCGGCCGTGCACGCCCTCTGGGAGCGCGTCTGGCGCGAGTACGCCGCTTCGGGCTGCCGCGGCTCGATCGAAGAGAGAACGCGCCGCCTTTTCGACGAAGTGGTCGGCGAAAACTATCCGGCGCTGCTGCGCTCTCCGTCGCTGAGCCGCGTCCGCTCCGAGCTGCGCTTTTGCGTGAAGCGCTGTGCCGCCACGCAGGACGAATGGGAGGCGGCGCTGCGCCCGCTGCGCGCAGAGATCCTCTGCGAGCTCGACCTGCCGCCGCTGCGGCGCGGCGCGGTCACGTTCCGCGGCCGCTGCGACCGCCTCGACCGCCTTAAAGACGGCCGTTTCCTGCTTTGGGACTACAAAGCGGGAAAATCGTCCGCCTACGGCAAAGCGTTTCAGCTGGGCTGCTACGCGCTGGCCCTCGAAAGCGGCGGCCTGGGCGGAGGCGGATGCGCCGGCTGGGGCTACGTCGGTCAGAAAGACGCCGCCGTTTCCGGCTGCTGGGACGACGACGTCGCCTCGCTGTTGAACAAACGAAGCGGATCGAAAACGCTGCGCGAGCGGAAGGACGGGGCCGGCCAGCTGCTGTCGGACATCGCCCTGGCCATGGACGCCGGGCAGTTCCCCCCGCGTTACGAGAGCAAACGCTGCCGCGCCTGCGCCTTCGCGGCGATCTGCCGCCGCGGCGAGATGAGCGGCGAGCTCGAAGAATCGGAAGAGGAGGGCGGAGCCGATGACGAATAAAGAGCGCGGACTGCCGCCTCTGTCGAAAGAGGATCTGGCGCTGCTGAAAAATTACGTCGCTTCGCAGGGCCTGCCCGAGCAGGTCGAGGCGATCACGTCCGAAGCGCCGCTGACGGTGGTCGGCGCCGGGGCCGGCACGGGCAAGACCTGGACGCTGGCGTGGCGCTTCGTCTGGACCGTGCTGACGCGCGAAGACGTACGCCATATGCTGACGCTGACGTTCACCGAGAAAGCGGCGTCGGAGATGCGCCGCCGCATCGCCGCGCTGCTGGCGGACCTCGAGCCGGCGCTCGCCGCTTCGGCCGAGCTGTCGCGCCGCCGCGCCGCGGCGCTGGTTTCGCTCGATCAGGCTTATATCTCCACGATCCACGGCTTCGGCGCGCGCGTCATCGGCGAAGCGGGGCTGTCGCTGCCCGTCGAACCGTCGCCGCGACTCGTCGGCGACGCGGAGGCCAGCGAGTTCTGGCGCGAGCTGGCCGGCGCGCTGGACCGGCTCGACGCCGAATGGTTCTGCTGGGGCATGGACCGCGAGTACGGCGCCGCCGCGCGCGAGCTGCTAAACGGCGACGGCGCGGCCGACGTGGTGAACTGCTGGGGGCCCGAAGGCGTCGCCGATTTCGCCCGCAGCTTCGAGGGCATGATGTCCGACTTCGGCGAGACGCCCGAAAGCGTTCTCGAAAAGCTGGGCTCTCCCGACGCGCAGGCGCTGGAACTGCTGCGGCAAAATCTCGGCGCCGAGTTCGCGCGGCTGGCCGACTGCTGGACCGAAGGCTTCGACGTCGATCCCGGACAATGCGGCGGCACGGGCGATTTCGTCGCGCGCTTTATTGCGTTCCGCGCCCGCTGGAACGCGCGCGGCTTCGAGAGCGAAGCGGACTGCCGCGAGTTCGTCTTCGACGCCGCCGATACGGTCAAAAACGCGCGCGGCAAGCTGGCCGACGCGCTGGCGGGGGCGATGGGCGTCAAGCTGGCCGACTGGCGCAGGGACGCCGAAGCGCTGCGGGCCTTCGAGCGCCTGCTCGCCGACGGGTGGAGCGAAGAGGAGCTGAAGCTGCGCGCGCTGCTGATCCGCCTCGGCTGGCTGTGCTGGCGCAAGTGGCAGGCGTACAAGGCTTCGCGCGGCGGCATCACTTTTGCCGACATGATCGCTCTGGCCGCTCAGGCGCTGGAACGCGACGAATCTTACGCCGCGCGTTTTTCCGAAGTGCTCGTGGACGAATTCCAGGACACCAACGACCAGCAGGACGCCCTGCTGCGCGTCGTCCGGCGCGCGGCGCGCGCGCGGCTGTTCGTCGTCGGCGACCTGAAACAGTCCATTTACCGTTTCCGCCGCGCCGAGCCGGCGATCTTCGGGCGCTACGTCAGCGCGGCGCGCCGCGGCGGCCGTTATGTGAGTTTGTCGGTGTCGTTCCGCAGCGGCGAAAAAGTTCTGGACGCCGTCAACGACCGCTTCGAAAAAATCTGGAAAGAGCGCCTCGGCGCGGAGCTGAACCAGCCCTACGAGGCGCTCCGCTCGCCGCGCGGCCTGGAGCGCGCCGCCGCGTGGATCGACGAGCGTCAGCGCACGGAACTGCCCGTCTGCGAGCGCTTGCTCGAAGAATTTCAGCGCGACGAGGAGGAAAAGGCGCGCGAAAGCGCGGCCGCCGCGCGCGACCGGCTGGCGTTGCGGCTGGCGCTGCGGCTCTGCGAGCTGCGCGGGCAGGAGGCGAAAGTTTGGGACCGCGACCGCCTGCGCCCCGTCCGCTGGGGCGACATGGCCGTGCTGACGCCGACCCGCAGTTCCTACGAGAATTTGCAGAGGGGCTTTTCGCTCTGCGGCGTTCCCGCCGCCTTTACCGGCGGGCGCAGTTTCTACGCACGCCCGGAGATCCGCGACGCCTGCGCGCTCTGTGCGTTTCTCGCCGATCCTCGCGACCGTACGGCGCTGGCGAGTTTTTTGTGTTCGCCTTTTTCCGGCCTGCCGCTCGCTGACGTCCAGGCGCTGCTGCCGTTTTTCGACCGCGGCGAGCCCCTGAAAACGCTGGCGGAGCGTTGGCCCGGTCCGGCGGCGAAACTGAGAGCCCTGGCCCGGCAGGCCATGCTCGAAGGGCCGTCGTCGGCGCTGGCTTCACTGCTGGCCCGCGGCGACTGCCTGAAAAGCGTCCATCCGAAACGGCGCGCCGCGGCGCTGGCCAATCTGCGCCGCGCCGTGGCCCTTCTGGAAGCGTACGAAGCGGGCGTCGCCCCGTCGCCGGCAGGCGTCGCCGCGTATCTTCGCAGCGCCTTGCGCCGCGGCGCGGCCGATCCCGAAGCCAGCGCCGAAGCCGGCGGCGACACGGTCAAAGTGATGACGATCCACGCTTCCAAAGGGTTGGAATTCCCGCTCGTGGCCGTCTTCGGCCTGGAACACGGCGGGCGCGCCGGAGCGCGGGAAAAAGGCGTCGTACCTTCGCGTCACCTGCTGGCGGCCGCGCCGCGATTCCCCGACAACTGGCCCGAAGGCGACTGCCTGCTCGGCAAGGTCCACGCCCGTCTCGACGAACGCGCCGAGTACGAAGAACGGACTCGTCTTTATTATGTGGCGCTGACCCGCGCGCGCGACGGCCTGATCTTGTGCGGCCTCATGCCCGGCGGGGAAAAACGCGCGGAAAAGGACCGCTCGCTGCTGTCGATCGAGCGCGCCGGCGGCGAGTTCGTCCCCGCTCCCGGCGAAGTTTCCCGCCGCGAAGCCGACGCCTGGCTGCGCCGCAACACGGCCGGCGCGCGCGAAAAGGCGGCCCCCGGCGCCGACGTGCCGCTGACCGTCCTTCGTCCGCGCGCGCTGCGCAGCGTCAGCGCCACTTCGCACGCGCTCTGGAGCCTGTGCCCGGCGGCGTGGCGCCTGTCGTTCCGCCAGAACCTCGACCTGAGCTGGAGCGCCGGCGAAGGCGAAACGCTTCACGAAGCTCCCGGCGGCGCCGAGCTGGGCAACGTCGCGCATTGGATCCTTTCCAAATGGGACTTCAGCGACGGCGATTACCGACGCATCCTCGGCCTCAGGGACGGCCATCTGCGTCCCGAATTCCGCTGCGTCTGGCGCGACCCGGCCTCGCGCCGCGAGCTGGAACGCTTCCTGCGCAACTTCCACAGTCCCGACGGCGAAAAACTGCTGGCGCGGCTGCGCCGGGCGCTGGCCGAAGGGACGCTGGCGCGCGAATATCCGTTCAAAGTCCGCCTCGGCCCCGTCGATCTGGTCGGCGCCGTGGACGTTTTCTGGATCGAGAGCGACGCCGGCCGCCCGTCGCGGCTGTGCGTGCGCGACTACAAGACCGCGCGCCTGCCGAAGGATCCGCTGCGCCGCCGCTGGCTGGACGATTTTTACGCGCGGCAGCTGCGGTTTTACGCGCTGGCCCTGCGCCGCCAGCGCCCCGAGTTCGCGCCGCTGACGCTCGATCTGGCGCTGTGGAACCTGCGCGGCGGCGCGGAACAGAAGCTCGAAGTGCCGGACGCGAGTTCCGAAAAAAATCTGGAAACCGCGCTCCTGTCGCAGGCGTCGCAGGCGGCCGAAGGCCCGTGGCCGCCCGACCGCTCGCGCTGCGCCGGCTGCCCCTGCGCGCGCGCCTGCGTGTTCCGCGGGCGCGGAGATCCTTTGGAGACGTGAAATGACCTGCCATAGTTTTATTCACTGACTGTCAGCTTTTAAATAGAAATGTTCTACGTGGAACATTTCGAAACGAAAACGCGAGAGGGAACGGCCGGATTTTATCCGCCCGTTCCCTCTCGCGTTTTCGCCGCGGCGAAGGGCGGCGCCAAAACGAAGACCGTCGCTCACCGCGCAAAGATGACGGGAAAAGCACGAGATACGCAAAAATCCCCGACGGGCGATTTGAACTGCTCCCCCTATGATGACAGCGTTTTGCTTCTTTCGTTGTCTCTCATAGGGGGAGCGCATCATCGTTCTTGGTGAACGAGTCTTTCCGGATTGTATGCAGTATTTAAGTGATCATATAATTTGATTTATCCCATTGATCTTTAATATATATATGCTATTTATTAACCTTGCATTGGAGTAGAAATACTCAAGATTGCAGCTTTGAAGCGCAATCAATGCAAATACTCATGCAGGGAGGAAGTTTTCGATGGAAGAACCACGAACGAAGAGACACAGACAATGCAGCGCTGTTTTGGGAGTTCCTGGCAGAGAAGGACGTTGCTATTGTGAAAAGAGCGCAAAGCCCCGCTTCAAGGGCGGTGCTCTGGCAGCGGTGACGCTGGGGCTCGTTCTTATGGCGCCGATGGCGTCGCTGGCAGACTCAATCCATTACTATAGTATCAAGAGCGATCAGACTGAGGCTGGCAGCAACTACGGCAACGACGGCGCCATGGGGAAGGATTCTCTGGCGATCGGCATCAACAGCAAGGCTGTCGGCAGAGCCAGCAGCGCTGTGGGTTACCAGAACGTGGTCGACAGCAAATATGGAGCCGCTTTCGGCAGGGAAAATACGATCTCCGAGAAAGCTGAAGGCAGCTACGCTGCCGGCTCTCGAAACGAGATCTTTGGAAAATACAGCAACGCCGTAGGACGACGCAACGAGATTGCCGCGGATATCGAGAGCGGCAACGCCTTCGGGATATCGAACACGGTCTCCGGCACGTACGCCAGCGCCGTAGGCTACCGAAATGAAGCGCTTGGCAAATCCAGCAATGCCGTAGGGTACCAGAATGTGGCCAAAGAAACTTTGAGCAGCGCTCTCGGGGTTTTTAACATGGCTTCCAGCACCATGAGCAGCGCTATCGGGGCCTGGAACGCAACGATCGGCAAGCACAGCGGCGCCTTCGGAGCCAATAACAAGGTCGGCGGGCAGGAGAGCTACGCCTTCGGCGAGGACAATATCATTGGCAGCACGTCGAAGAATGTGCTGGTCCTGGGGTATGGCGTGAAAATCGGCGCGACGGGATACAGCAACTCGAGAGACAAATTTTTGGACGAGACCGACGTCTCCGGAGCGGTGGCGCTCGGCAGCAACACGGGAGTCACGGTGAAGGGCGGCGTGGCTTTGGGAGAAGGTTCCGTGGCTTCTCGCGGCGAAGGGAACGTCGGTTACGACGTTTCCGGCGCGGACCACGGCAGCGATACGGACGGCGTGTGGAAAGCCACGGCTTCCGCCGTTTCCGTCGGCGGCGTCATTCCCGGCGCGTCGGGAGCGCCGGACAAAAAGATCACCCGCCAGATCACCAACGTCGCGGCCGGCACCGACGATACCGACGCGGTCAACGTCGCGCAGCTCAAACAAGTCGCCGCCACAAGCGGAGCCGCGACTTACAGGTTCACCCTCAGCGATTCCGCTGTGTCTGCCGCCCACACGGTCACGCTCGGACAGAGCGTGACGCCGGACATCAAGTTTGTCGGCGCGAACGGCATCACTGCCGAAGTCGCCGGCGGCGTTGTCACGATCGGGCTCGATCCGGTCTCTTGGGGACAACCCGGCAAGTGGAACCTGCAGACCAACGGCGATACTTCTGTCCCCGTCGGCAAAGACGACACCGTTCGGTTCAAAGACGGCGACAACGTCAAAATCAGCCGTACCGGCCGGGATGTCACCGTCGCCCTCGTCGACGCGCCCGTTTTTGCCGGCAAAGTAAAAGCCAAAGGCTTCGACGCCGCGGGACACAAGATCGAGAACGTCAAAGCCGGAGACGTGAGCGCGACCAGTACCGACGCGATCAACGGCGCGCAGATGTGGAAGACTTCGAGCAGCATCGCCAGCCATCTGGGCGGCGGCTCGTCCGTCGCCTCCGACGGCTCCGTGTCCGCGCCCACCTACGCCATCCGCGGCGGCACGTACCATAACGTCGGCGACGCCTTGAGCGCCGTAGACACCCAGTTCAACAACATCTACAACAACTTCGGCAACGTCTACAACCAGATGGGCGACCTGCGGCGCGACCTCAAGAACGTCGGCGCGCTCGGCTCGGCCCTGTCGGCGCTCAAGCCGATGCAGTACGACCCGCTCGAGCCCGGCCAGATCATGGCCGGATTCGGAGCGTACAAAGGCGAGTACGCCTTGGCGCTGGGTTTTGCGCACTACGTGAAGGAAGACTTCATGGTCCACGCCGGAGTGTCGCTCACCCACCACGGCGAATCGATGGCCAACGCCGGGCTGACGTGGAGGATCGGCCGCAAGAAAGACAAGGACGAGATCCCCGAACGTTACCGCAAGGGCCCGATGAGCAGCGTCTACGTGATGCAGAAGGAGAACGCACAGCTGCAGGCGCAGGTGGCCTCGCATGCGCACGAGATCGCGGAGCTGAAGGCGTTCCATGCGCACGAGATCGCGGAGTTGAAGGCTTCGCAGGCCCGCGAACAGGCCGAACTGAAGGCGCGCATGGCGGCGTTGGAACGGATGTTGCCGAACGGCTCGAAACGGAAATAGCGTTTTAGCTCGACACCCCGATCCTTGTATCGGCGGAACGAAAAGAAGGGCGGACCGAAAGCGTCCGCCCTTCTTTTCGTTCATGATGCTGACACTGTTTCTTGATAAAAAGAATTAACTTGGCTCGCTGGGTGCTCCGAAAAACTTATCCGCGCGCGGGCAGGATTTCGACCCAATACCCGTCGGGGTCCTGGATGAAGTAAATGCCCATGGCCGGATTTTCGTAGCAGATGCAGCCCATTTCGCCGTGGAGCGCGCGGGCCGCCTCGAAATCGTCGGCGCGCAGGGCCAGATGGAACTCCTGCTCGCCGAGGTCGTACGGCTCGGCGCGGTCGTGCAGCCACGTCAGCTCGAGCTGGAAGTCGGTGACGCCGTCGCCCAGGTAGACGATCGTGAAGCCGTCGCCGTCGATGCGGCGGACCTCTTTCAGCCCCAGCGCCTTTTCGTAAAAATCCATGCTCTTTTTCAGGTCGAGGACGTTGAAGTTCGTGTGGATAAAATGGAATTTCATAGGCAACCTCCTTGAGATCGTTCGAGTTTTTTATTCTATCACAGCGCCCGAGAAAAGATGAACGCGATATGGGCCGTTGGAAAAAAGGATTCGGGGTTAATTGATGCAATCGGTTGCATAAAATCGTTTCGCGGAGTATAATCCGTGTCGGTAAAAACGCGCCGCAGGGTTGAACGAAAGAAACGCAATGCCGGAAGGAGGAGTTTTATGTCTTGGAACCGCAAGAACCTGCTCGATCTGAACGACTGGACGCCGCAGGATTTCGAGGATTTCGTGAAGCGCGCGCTGGCGTTGAAGCCGCGCCTGACGAGCGCGCCGAAGCGGCCGCTCGATTCGCTTCGCGGCCTCACCGTGGCGAACCTTTTCTTCGAGAATTCCACGCGCACCCGCAACTCGTTCGACGTCGCCGAACGGATGACCGGCGCCGAAGTCATCGACTGGAGCGCTTCGGGCTCGAGCATGTCCAAGGGCGAAAGCCTGCGCGACACGGTCTGGACGCTCTGCGAGATGGGAGTCAACGGGCTGGTGGTGCGCCATTCCGCGACGGGGATGCCTTATTACATCCAGAAGCTCGTGCCGCACGTCCCGGTGTTCAACGCCGGCGACGGCGCGCGCAGCCATCCGACGCAGGGGCTGCTGGACGTCACGGCGGCCGTGGAGCGTCTCGGCAGCCTGAAGGGGAAAACGCTGGCGATCATCGGCGACGTCCGTTACAGCCGCGTGGCGCGTAGCGACGTCAAAGCCTTTCGCGGCATGGGCGCGCGCGTGATCCTCAGCGGCCCGCGCACGCTGATGCCGACGCGTCCCGAGGCGCTGGGCGCGGAGTACGAGCCCGATCCGCGCGCGGCGGCCGCGCAGGCGGACATCCTCGGCTTGCTGCGCGTGCAGCTGGAGCGTCAGGAAGCGGGGCTGTTCCCTTCGGTAAAAGAATATCACGCGCGCTACGGCGCCACGGAGGAACTGCTGGCCTGCGCCCGTCCCGGCGCGGTGGTGATGCATCCGGCGCCGATCAACCGCGGCGTCGAGGTCGCTTCGTCGGTGGCCGACGGCCCGTCGAGCCTGATCCGCGAGCAGGTGCTCTGCGGCGTGCTGACGCGCATGGCTCTGCTCGACATCTGCCTGGGAGGTGACGCGCGATGAGTTTTCGCGAAGCAGTGGATCCGCGAACGTTGGAATTCTCCGAAAAAATCCTGGAAGCCTGGCGCATCCCCGCGGCGATCGATCTGTTCTGCCGTCGCGGCGCCAAAAGCGGCGCGGCGCTGGCCGCGGAAGCCCGCCGCGGCGGCTGGGGGCTGACGGCCCTGACGGCCGAAACCGGCAGCGACGGCCCGCGCGCGCTGAAGGCCGCCCGCCTGCTGGCGGCGGAAGACGGCGCGAGACTGTGGCCGCTGCCCGCGGCGCTGCGCGCCGACGGCACGATGGCCGAGATCGGCCTGATGGCCCAAGACGGCGAAAATCTGTTCTGCGTGCCCGAAGGCTTCGAAGACTGGCGGCGGCTCCGCGCGCTGTTCTGCTACGCTTCCGGCCTGAAGTGCCGCCTCGCCGTGAGACCGTGCCTGAACGAGCTGTGCGTTTCGGGTCAGATCAACGACGGCGACGCGGCCGACCGGCTGGGCATGAAAGGCGTCCCCGCCGTGGCCGAAGCCGTCGCCGTGGCGGCGGTTCTGACGCTGGCCGGCGAATGGGGCGTGCCGCTGCACGTGCGCGGCGTCAGCTGCCGCGCTTCGCTGGAAGCGATCCGCGCGGCGCGGGACGGCGGGCGGGACGTGACCTGCGACGTGCCCTTCATGAACCTGCTCTATACCGAAGACGAGTACGACGCGGCGTCCCTTGACGGCGCGCTCAAAGTCTGGCCGGTGCTGCGCGGCGCGGACGACCGCGCCGCGCTGTGGCAGGCGCTCGACGAAGGGCTGGTCGCGGCGGTCGTGAGCAACCACTGCGCGCGCAGCGCCGATCAGCTGAGCCTGCCCTTCGAGGAGATCCCCTTCGGCAGCGAGAAGCTGGACGGAGTTCTGCCCGCGCTGCTGAACGGCTGGGAGGCGCAGGGACGCCCCTGCGGCGTCGCCGCGCTGCTGGCGGCTCTCGGCGAAGGGCCGGCGAAAGTCCTCGGCCGTCCCGCCGCCGGGCACACGCTGCTGGTCTGCGCCGAGTCGGGCTGGCGGGCGTTTTACGAAAGCGAATGACCGCGGACGAAAAACGGCGCCGCGCGGCGGCGCGGACGGAGAAAAGAGGATGAGGCCTTTGAGAGAAAAAGCTTTTCTGGTGCTGCAAAACGGGCGCGTTTTTGCCGGAGAGCGCTTCGGCGCCGTCGGCGACGTGACGGCGGAGATCGTTTTCGCCACGGGCACGACCGGCTATCTGGAAATGCTCACCGACCCCAGCTATCACGGGGAGATCGTCGTGCAAACATTCCCGCTGATCGGCAACTGCGGCGTCATCCGCGAGGATTTCGAAAGCCCGCGCCCGCGGCTGAGCGCGTATGTCGTGCGCGAGCTGTGCGACGCTCCTTCGAACTTCCGCAGCGGCGGCAAACTTGACGATTATCTTCGGGAAAGCGGCGTGGCCGGACTTGCCGGAGTGGATACGCGCACGCTGACGCGTATCATCCGCGAACACGGCGCGATGAACGCCGCGATCTGCTCGCGTCTGCCCGAGGACGTGCCGGCTTTCGCGGCGGACTTGGCGAAACGGCGGCTGTCGAGCGACGTCTTCTCGGTGACCTGCGACAAGCCCTTTATCCTCAACCCCGACGGCACGCGCCACATTGTGCTCTGGGACTTCGGCTGCAAAGGCGGCATTGCCCGCGCGCTGACGGAGCGCGGCTGCCGCGTCACCGTGGTGCCGGCGGGCACGGCGGCGGTGAAGATCCTTGCCCTGCGCCCCGACGGCGTGCTGCTGTCCAACGGTCCCGGCGATCCCGCCTCCTACCGCGGCATCGTCGAGAACGTCAACGCCGTGGCCGAGACGGGGCTGCCCATGTTCGGCATCTGCCTTGGCCATCAGATTCTGGCCCTGGCCCGCGGCGCGCGCACGGTGAAACTGAAGTACGGCCACCGCGGCGAGAACCAGCCCGTGCGCGAAACGGCGACGGGGCGCCTGCTGATCACCAGCCAGAACCACGGTTACGCGGTGGAGAGCGACAGCGTTCCGGCGGAGAACCGTCTGAGCTACGTCAACGTGAACGACGGCACCTGCGAGGGCATCGACTACGGCGGCGTCAACGCATTTTCCGTGCAGTTCCATCCCGAAGCCTGTGCCGGGCCGCAGGACGCGGCGTTCCTGTTCGACCGTTTTTTGAAAAATTGCGAGGAGGCCGTCCGCCATGCCGCTCGATAAAAAACTGAAACGGGTGATGATCATCGGTTCCGGTCCGATCGTGATCGGCCAGGCCGCCGAGTTCGATTATGCCGGCACCCAAGCCTGCCGGGCCCTGCGCGCGCTCGGCATCGAGGTGATCCTGGTCAACTCCAATCCCGCCACGATCATGACCGACAGCGACATCGCCGACAAGGTCTACATCGAACCGCTGACGGTAGAGATCCTGAAGCGTCTGGTCGAGAAGGAACGCCCCGACGGACTGCTCTCCACCATCGGCGGCCAGAACGGGCTGACCCTGTCCATGCAGCTGGCCCGGGACGGCTGGCTTGAATCGAAGGGCGTCAGACTGCTGGGGGCGTCGCTGGACACGATCGAACGCGCCGAGGACCGCCAGCTTTTCAAGGACATGCTGGAGAAAATCGGCGAACCCGTGATCCCCTCGGCGATTGCGACTCGCGTGGACGAAGCCATGAACTTCGGCGCCAAAATCGGTTACCCCGTCATCATCCGCCCCTCCTTCACGCTGGGCGGCACCGGCGGAGGCATCGCTCACAACGCCGCGGAGATGGCGCAGCTCGCGCGCCGCGGCCTGGAAGTTTCGCCCGTGGGACAGATCCTCGTGGAACGCAGCGTCGCCGGCTGGAAAGAGATCGAGTTCGAAATGATGCGCGACAGCGACGACAACTGTATCGCCATCTGCTCCATGGAGAACCTCGATCCCGTAGGCGTGCACACCGGCGATTCCATCGTCGTGGCGCCGGCGCTGACGTTGGCCGATAAAGAGTACCAGCTGCTGCGCGGCGCGGCGCTCCGCATCGTGCGCGAGCTCGAGGTGCAGGGTGGCTGCAACGTGCAGTTCGCGCTCAATCCCGACAGCTTCGAATATGCCGTGATCGAAGTCAACCCGCGCGTGTCGCGCTCTTCGGCTCTGGCCTCCAAGGCGACCGGTTACCCGATCGCCAAGGTTTCGGCGCAGATCGCCATGGGGCTGCGCCTTGACGAGATTCCCAACGCCGTCACCGGCAAGACGTCGGCTTTCTTCGAGCCGGCGCTGGACTACGTGGTGGTGAAGATGCCGCGCTGGCCTTTCGACAAGTTCAGCAGCGCCACGCGCACGCTGGGACCGCAGATGAAAGCCACCGGCGAGGTGATGGCGATGGCGCCGACCTTCGAGGAAGCGTTGCTCAAATCGCTGCGCGGCGCCGAGATCGGCATGGATTCGCCGCGTCTCGCTTCCCTGAAGGAACTCGGCGACGACCAGGTCGAGGCCTGCCTGCAAGAGCCTACCGACCAGCGGCTGTCCATCGTGTACGAGGCCTTGGGCCGCGGCGTTTCGGTCGATCATGTCCACGATGTGACGAAGATCGACCGCTGGTTCCTCTGGAAACTGAAAAAAATCCTTGCCGTCGAGAGCGCTTTGCAGAAGTGCGACGGCTCATTGACCGAGGATCTGTACGCCGGCGCCAAGGCGGTGGGCTTCCTCGACCGCACGATTGAGAAGCTTTCGGGCGCGAAAGTGGAAAAACATCAGGCGCCGGTCTACCGCATGGTCGATACATGCGCCGCCGAATTTGCCGCCGAAACGCCTTACTTTTACGCCGCCGCCCCGGTTTCGGGCAGCGAAGACGAAGCGGCCGGATTCATCGCCCATCGTGACGGCCTCACGACCTCCAAAGAGACCGTCGTCGTTCTCGGCAGCGGGCCGATCCGTATCGGCCAGGGCATCGAGTTCGACTACGCCGCCGTGCACTGCGTGTGGGCGCTGAAGCGACTGGGGTACACGGTCGTGATGATCAACAACAATCCCGAGACGGTCAGCACCGATTTCGACACGGCCGACCGCCTTTACTTCGAACCGCTCACGCCGGAGGACGTGATGGACATCATCCGTCTGGAAAGGCCTCTCGGCGTGGTCGTGGCCTTTGGCGGGCAGACTGCCATCAAGCTGACGAAATCCCTCAGCGAAAACGGCGTCGCCATCCTCGGCACCAGCGCCGACGCCATCGACGCCGCCGAGGACCGCGAGCGCTTCGACGCGATTCTGAACCGCTGCGGCATCGCCCGCCCCAGGGGGCATGGCGTGGAAACGCTGGAGCAGGCGCTCGACGCCGCCCGCGACATCGGCTACCCCGTGCTCGTGCGCCCGTCCTACGTGCTGGGGGGCCAGAACATGATCATCGCTTACGACGACGAAAGCGTCAGCAATTACATGCGGCGTCTTCTCGCCATCGGTACCGACGGCCCCGTGCTGATCGACAAATACCTCGAAGGCACCGAGGTGGAAGTCGACGCCGTTTGCGACGGGACCGACGTGCTGATTCCCGGGATCATGGAACACATCGAACGCGCCGGAGTCCATTCCGGCGACAGCATCGCCGCTTATCCGGCCTGGAACCTTTCCGGCCCCGTCACCGAAAAGTTGGTGGAGAGCACAGCCCGCATCGCCATCGAACTGGGCGTGAAGGGACTGGTCAACATCCAGTACGTGATCTACAACAACCAAGTTTACGTGATCGAGAGCAATCCCCGCGCCAGCCGCACGATCCCTTACATCAGCAAAGTCACCGGGCTGCCGCTGGTGGATATCGCCACGCAGGTGATGCTCGCCACGCTGACGCCCGACGCGCCGAAGCTGCGCGACCTGCCCTGCGGCACGGGCCTGTACCGGCCCAGCCCTTACTGCGCCGTCAAGGTGCCCGTGTTCTCCTTCGAAAAACTGAGCGGCGCCGACGTGCAGCTGGGGCCGGAAATGAAGTCCACTGGCGAAGTGCTCGGCGTGGGCAAAAATCTCGAAGAGGCCCTGTACAAAGGACTGATTACGGCCGGCTACGCCGTGCGTCACCACAAGCCGGGCGGCGTGCTGATCAGCGTGCAGGACCGCGACAAGCCGGAGATCGTGGAACTGGCCCGCCGCCTCGCTTCGCTGGGCTGCCGCCTTTACACCACCGGCGGCACCGCCGAGTACCTGAAAAGCCGTGGCATTCGCAGCGCCTCGGTGGGCAAGATCAGCCAGGGCAACCGCGATATTCCTTATCTGCTCGATCAGGGACGCGTGCAGTACGTGCTCTCGACCAGCTCGCCCGACAGCAGCGAGCGCGCCGACGCTCAGGTGCTGCGCAGCAAGGCCATCGAGCGCCGCGCCGCCTGCATGACCAGCCTCGACACGGCCCGCGCTCTCGTAGACTGTATGGTCAGCGGTTACGACGAGGGCAACGTGGAGCTCGTCGACATGGCCCATTTGCCGGATCGCAAACGTCCCGTCCGTTTTGTCAAGATGCATTGCGGCGGCAACGAATATATCTATGTCGATACGATCCGCCAGAGCGTCGCCGAGCCGGCCAGCCTCAGCGTGGCCCTGTGCGGGCGACGGCGCAGCGTCGGCGGCGATGGTCTCGTGATCGTCGCCCCGCCCCGGGGAAAAGGCGACGCGCGCATGACCCTTTACGATGCCGACGGCACGCGCGCCCGCATCGGCGGCAACGCGCTGCGCGGCGTAGGCAAATATCTTTACGAGAAACTGGACGTGAAGAAAAAAGATCTGTCGATCGAAACCGACGACGGCGTCAAGGCGCTTCGCCTTTACGACCGCGACGGCGAGATCTACAGCGTCGAGGCGCTGATCGGCCGACCCGATTTCGACCCCGCGCGCGTGCCCGTCACGCTCAACGCCGACGGCCGGCCCGTGGTCAGTCAGTACTATTCCTGCGGCGGGTTCGATGACCAGATTACCTGCCTGTCGCTGGGCGACCCGCAGTGCGTGATTCTGACCGACGACTGCGACGGCGCGGAACTGAACGTGGAAGGCCCGTTGATGGAGCGCGCGGAGATATTTCCGGAAGGGACCAACGTCAGCTGCGTCAGCGTTGCCGACCGCCACACGCTGCGGGTGCGCACATGGGAGCGCCGCATCGGCGAAACCATGAGCTGCGGCACCTCGGTCTGCGCCGCGGCCGTCGTCGCGGCCAGGCTGGGGTTGGTAGACGAAGGCGAGATCTCCGTGAAGACGGCGGGGGGGCTGCTGGTCGTCCGGCTTGCGCCTGAAGGGATATTCCTGATCGGCGGCGTGGACTGCGATTTTGAGGGTGTCATCGAGATGTAGGCCGCGGCAGGACGACATAGGGGTTTCGGCGCCAGGCCGAAACCCCTATGTCGTATGCGCGGTGAAATTCAACCGATGAAGTGCGTCCAAACGTGTTCCTCGTAGGCCGGCGCGGGAATGCCGGCCTTCTGCCCGGCTTCGATGGAACGGAGCATCCAGGCCATGTTGACCCCCAGCGTGCGCATGGTCTGAAGTCCCTCGGCGTCCTGGCGCACGTCGTCGGGCGTGAAGCCGTGCACTTGGTTCCAGTACTGCGAACCGACAACGAACATGTTGCTGATCAGAAAGTACTGATTGAGCCGCTCGAACGAAGCTGTGGATCCGCCGCGCCGGCAGGACACCACGGCCGCCCCCAGCTTGCCGGCCATGCGGTCGCCGCCGGCGTAGAAAAGGCGGTCGAGAAACGAACACAGGCGTCCCGTCGCCCCGGAATAGTAGACCGGCGAGCCGACCACGATGGCGCCGTAATCGTCGAGCTGATCCAGCACTTCGTTGACCTGGTCGCCGAAGACGCAGAGTCCCGTCGCTTCGCAGCGGCCGCAGGAGGTACAGTCCTGCATGGGCTTTGTCCCCAGCCAAAGCAGGTCGCCGGCGACGCCCGCGCCGTCCAACGCCTTTTGCAGTTCGGCCAGCGCGGTGAAAGTGCAACCTTCCCGATGCGGGCTGCCGTTGATTAAAAGCGCTTTTTTCATATGAAATCCCCCCATGGAATAGATTCTCCACCGGAATTGTACCACGCTTCGCCTTCCGTCGTTTTCCCGCGGGCGCACAGACGGAAAGGGAAAATAAGCAAAATCGTGTGCTGGATATTTTAAGAAAATTAGATATAATGTAAGAGAACATCACTGTGAAGGAGGCCCGCTCATGGCCAGAAAAGGAGTAATTCTCGCGGCCGGTCTCGGCACCAGGCTCCATCCCATGACTTTAGCCGTGAATAAACAGCTTATCCCCGTTTATGACAAACCGATGATCTATTATGCGATCTGGGTGCTGATCAAGGCGGGGGTGCGCGACATCATGCTCGTCACGTCCGAAGTCGACAAAAACAGTTTCGAACGGCTGCTCGGCGACGGCTCCCGTTTCGGCATCCATATGCATTACACGGTTCAATACGTGCCCAACGGTCTGGTCGACGCGTTTGTCCAGACCGAGGATTTCATTGCCGGAGATCCCTGCGTGTTGATCCTCGGCGACAACATCTTCTACGGTTCCGGGTTCCCCGCCATGCTCAGCAAGGCGTCCGCGCAGACGGACGGCGCCACCGTTTTCGGCGCCAACGTGCCCGATCCGGAACGTTTCGGCGTCGCTTCTTTCAACGAAGAGGGCAAAGTTCTGACGCTCGAGGAAAAACCCGCGCATCCCCAATCGAACTGCGCCGTCGTCGGCCTGTACTTCTTCGACGGGAAGGTCATGCAGTACGCCCACGAGCTGCGCCGGCAGATCCCGGCCGAGAAGGAAGTGTCGATCACCGACGTGAATCGCGTTTACATGGAGCAGGGCAAGCTCGATCTGCAGGTGTTTCCGCAGGGATTCGCGTGGCTCGATTCCGGCACGTATGACAGTCTGCTGGAGGCGTCCAATTACGTGGCGCGTGTCGAGCGCGAGCAGGATCACATGATCTGCTGTCCCGAGGAGGCGGCTTACAGCGCCGGATTTCTCGCTCTCGAAAAGCTGCGCGAGTACGGCGAGGCGGACAAGAACAACAACTACGGCCGCTATCTGATGAGGCTTTACCATCAGTTCAAGAAATAATTTGCGCTGGCGAAAGCGAAGGCGGGGAGAAATGTTCCACGTGGAACATTTCTCCCCGCCTTTGTCTATGCGCCGCAGCGGTTGGACGCGGAAATCCTGCGGGTCAGTCGGTCATCAGGCGCAGGACGAGCCTGGCCGTGTCTTCGAGATTTTTGACGGTGATCGTTTCGTTGACGGTGTGCACGTCTGTCATGCCGGTGCCGAGCACGACGGGCGTGATGCCGGAAAGCGCCATCACGTTGGCGTCGCTGCCGCCGCCTCCGTCGACGCGTCTGACCGGGCAGCCGATCGCCTCGCAGGCCGCGCGCAGGCGCTTCATCAGCGGATGATCGTCGGGGCAGGCGAAGCTGACGTAGGTCGTCTTCAGCTCGCAGTCGAGCGTGGCGCCAAGTTCGTCGCAGGCTTTCCGCAGGCAGTCGCGCATGTGCGCGGCCTGGGCGTTGAGCTTGTCGAGGTTGCGGCTGCGGACTTCGGCGATAATTTCGGCTTTGGCGGGAACGATGTTGGTCGCGCTTTCGGATTTGAACGTGCCGATGTTGCAGGTCGTCTCCCCGTCGACGCGCAGCAGGTTCATGGCCGCGACGCCGCGGGCGGCCGCCTGGATGGCGCTGATGCCTTTTTCCGGCGCCAGGCCGGCGTGGGCGCTGCGCCCCGTGACGACGGCGTGCAGCTTGATCTGGCCCGGCGCGTTGGGGACAATCGTGCCGACGTCGCCGGCGCCGTCGAGGACCACGGCTTCCTTGCCTTTGACCTGGCTGAAATCGAAGTTCTTGGCGCCCAGCAGGCCCTGTTCCTCGCCGATGGTGACGACGATCTCGAAGTCGTGGCAGGGCAGCCCTTTTTCGCGGACGACGGTCAGCGCCTCGACGATGCCGGCGATGCCCGCCTTGTCGTCGGCGGCGAGGATCGTGTCGCCGCCGCTGGAAATGACGCCGTCTTTGACGACGGGGGCGACGCCTTTCCCCGGCGCGACGGTGTCCATGTGGCACGAGTAAATCAGCGGCTCGCCGGGCAGCGTGCCCTTGTAAAAGGCGTAAATGTTGTTGCCGGTGGAGCCGGTTTTGGCTCCGGCGTCGTCGGTGCGTACCTCGCAGCCGAGGGCTTTGAGGTCGGCGACGAGCCGCTCTTCCATGGCGCCTTCGTCGAAGCTTTCGCTGTCGGTCCGCGCGTAGGCGCAGAAGTTCTTTACCAGTCGTTCGCTGTCGATCATGATTTTCTCTCCTCTTTCGATTCTGCAAGCGCAAGGGCCTGGATGATTCCGTCCCGGGCGGATCGGTCCATGGCGGACTGCTCCGGCTGAGAATGATACCACTTTTTCAGGTCGCCGTAAGCGACGGCGCTGACGCCGCCCTCAAGGCTGAGGCGGGGGGAGTCGAACGGGTCGGCGAAAACGGCCAGCGGCCGCGCCGTTGCGGCGAGCCCCTGTTCCTCCAACTGGGCGGTCAGCGCTGCCGCGGCCGAACGCGCTTCCGTCAGCGGATTGGGGATGCGGCGCGTTTCGTTGTTGTCCTCGACTCTCCACTCCGGGCTTCCCGCGCTGCCGAAAACCCTGATTCCCCAGCCGATGCAGCGCAGCGCGAAGATCCCGCGCGACGAGACCAGGAGGAGGTCGGCTTTTCCTCCCGGCACGGCAAACCGGCCGGCATCCAAGACGGCGCCGTCTTTCTTGCAGAGCCTGCGCAGCTTTTTGCCGACGCGTTTCGCCGCGGCGGCATCATGGCGCTTTGTGCCAATGCGCTTCGCCAGAAAAACGAACGCGAGAGCGCCGGCCGCCATGAAAAAGAAAAACCACGCATAGTCCGAAACGGAATGCAGTTTCCAAAGGCGCAGATTCATGCCCAAAAAATTGATTCCCATGAGACCGGCCCCTCTCCTGCGAGTAAGATTTCAACCTGAAATTTCGGGATCTCCGCTATTGTAGCACAGCCGCTTGATAAAGCATGCGGAAATTTTTATTGTAGTTTCGTATCCTCGTGTGATATAATTTCCAAAAGCAAGCCCAAGATCGGGTTCATCGGCGCTGGGAGCTCGAGAGGGGCCTGTGCGGCGTTATCAATCACTTTTATCTTTTTGAGGGGGTCAAAGAAACATGACTGACACTGCAGTAGCGAAGAAATCATGGGTAGACCGCTTTTTGGACGGCATCGAGCGCGTGTGCAACAAATTGCCGCCGCCTGCCATCCTGTTCTGCTGGCTCTTCCTGATCGTCGCCGTGATCGGCGCCATCTTCACCGTGACGGATTTCTCGATGATCAATCCGGCCATTTCGGATCCCGCCAAGGCGGTCGTGAAATCCCAGAACCTGTTCTCCGCCACCGGACTTCAGTGGCTTCTCGACAACATGGTCAAGAACTTCACCGGCTTCGCGCCGCTGGGGCTCGTCATCACGATGACGCTCGCCATTGGCATGTGCGAGGAGTCCGGCCTGCTTTTGGCCATGCTCAGCAAGTGCATGAGAAACGTTCCGCCCGCTCTGGTGCCCTTCGTGATCGCGTTCCTTGGCACCGTCGGCAACATTGCTTCCGACACCGCCATGGTCGTGATCCCGCCGATGGCCGCCATCGTTTACATGGGCGTGGGCAAGCATCCCGTCGTCGGCATGATCAACGGTTACGCCGGCGCCCAGGCCGGGTTCACCGCTAACCTGATGATCGCCGGCACCGACTCCCTGCTTCAGGGGCTGACCAATCAGGCCATCAAAGGCTTTATCCCCGACAGCACGTTCACGGTCGACGTGACCTGCAACTGGTTCTTCCTGATCGCCTCCACGTTCCTCTGCACTCTCGTTATCGGCGGCGTCTGCACCTGGCTCGTCGAGCCCCGCTTCGGCAAGTACGAGGGCGGCGCCGACGACGCCAAGATCGAAGAGCTGACCGACAACCAGAAAAAGGGACTGCGCCGTGCCGGATGGGTGGCGCTGGCTTACGTTGCGTTGCTGGTCGTCGGTTTCTTCTTCGGCCCGCTGGCGAAGATCGCTGCCGACGGTTCGCGCATCTTCGTGGGATCGCCGCTGCTCAAGGGCATGATCCCGCTTCTGTTCTTCTTCTTTGCGCTGCCGGGCATCGTGTACGGTTATTCCGCCGGCACGATCAAGAGCAGCGGCGACCTCAACAAAGGCATGGTCAAGCAGGCCGCGGCCATGGGCGGCTACGTCGTGTTCTGTTTCTTCGCCGGACAGTTCAACATGCTGTTCAACTGGACCAAGCTGGGCACCATGCTTGCCATCGGCGGCGCCGATTTCCTCAAGGGCATCGGCTTCACGGGGACGTCCATGTGCGTCGCCTTCATTTTGCTGGCGATGGTCGTGAACCTTTTCGTCTCCTCCGGCTCGGCCAAGTGGGCCATCTTCGCTCCCATCTTCGTGCCCATGTTCATGCTGCTCGGCTATCACCCCGGCTTTACCCAGCTGTTGTACCGGCTCGGCGACTCTCCCACCAACTGCTTCACGCCCATGAGCCCCTATATCTGGATGGTCCTGAGCGTCGCGCAGGCCAAATACATGAAGGACATCAAGATCGGCACGCTCGTAGCCAATCTCGTTCCGATCGCGTTTTTCATGCAGATCGCTTGGATCATCTTCTTCATCGTTTGGGATTACTTCGGGCTGCCGATCGGCCCCGGCGTCTACGCCACGCTGCCCGCCGGCGTCCTGCCGCCGATGTAGGGATTCCCGTTGTCCCATCGACGGTAATTCATGATTCCTGCTTGGAAACGTGGCGCTGCCTTTTTCGGCGGCGCCACGTTTTTTGCGGCCCTCACGAACTTGCGGCGCCACGAGGTGAATCCTTGGAGGCGCTTCGAATCACCGCGCTGCCAGTGAAGTTTCTTTGATTGAGAATGCGCATTATTCAGGTTTTATCATTTTAGTTATTGCGTTTCCTCAGGAGGGTATGATATTATACATACTAAGGAAATGAGAACCCCGGAACAAAGGACGCTGGGCGGTGAAATTTTTGCTCCGCCGTCGGGTGTTGCGTGATTTTCTGCGGATATGGAACGTTATCGCCATGATTGATAGTTATTGTTCTTTTGGGATGGAACTAAAATCTCCGAAAAGTGCCAAAGTATGATAAAATAACTTTCATGTGAACAGGCGCTTCCGGCGGGCCGTCGGCGCACTTCTTACGAAGAGTTGGGAGACGAACATGAAAACAGGCAAGAATGCCCGCGTCATGCTTCTATCGCAGAAGCTCATGCTGGGCAGCGTCATTCTTGTGTTTCTAGCGATCGGTTTTACGATCGTGATGGTCCTGCGCCTCAATCTGAAGCTTCAAAGCCACCGGACCGAGACGACGCTGCACGACCTGGGCGAGATGGTTGCCGCCAATCCGCTGGTCATTCAGGCTTTCAAGGAAGACCAGAGCAGCGAGGAATTGATCCTTTATCTGGACAATCTCATCAAAGGACTGCGCGACGTCGACGTGATCACGTTGGCGGACATGCGTTTGCGGCGTCTGTACCACGTGAACCGTTCCCGCATCGGCGAGAATTTCGTCGGTGGTGACGAAGAGCGGGTGCTGAGGGGAGAACGTTACTTTTCCCGCGCCGTCGGCTCGCTGGGCGACCAAAAACGCTATTTCGTACCGGTTTTCGACGCGGAGACGCAGAAAGAGATCGGTTTCATTGTGGTCGCCTCGCTGATGACCAACATCGCCTCGCAGCGCCGGGAGATCTACGAAGCGCACTTCCGCACGTTCCTGCTGATCTTGGCGATCGGCCTGCTGGCGGCATGGCTGACGGCCCGCGGCATCAAAAAATCGCTGCTGGGGTACGAACCGGAACAGCTGTCGAAGTTCTTCCTCGAGCGCGACGAAGTTCTGAATTCGCTGGAGGAGGGGATCGTGGCCGTCAATGCGGCCGGCTATATTACGCTGGTCAACAAGGCGGCGGGGACGATGCTCCACATTGCCCCGGGAGACCTGCGCGTCCGCCTCCTCGACGACATTTACCCGCAGATCCGCATCGGCGAAACGCTGGCGTCGGGGGAGCCTCTGTACAACAACGGCATCATCCTGGGCGACGTCAACATTCTCTGTAACCGCATCCCGATCAGGGAGAACGGAACGCTTCTCGGGGCGGTGGCCATCCTGCGCAACCGCACCGAACTGACCCGTATGGCGGAAGAGCTGACCGGCGTCAACCACATGATCGACGCGCTGCGCAGCAACAGCCATGAGTTCATGAACAAGATGCAGGTGATCCTCGGCCTGCTGCGCATCGGCGAGCCGGAGGAAGCCGAGCGTTACATCACCGGGATCGCCCGGGAACAGTCGGATGTCATCGCGGCGGTTCTGCAGAAGATTCGAAACAAGAATTTGGGAGCTCTGCTCCTTGGCAAAATGTCTCACTGCCGGGAGCTGGATATAGAGTTCAATCTGGTTGGTTCCAGCTCGGTCCCGGCAGTCAGCCGGTTTCTGTCTGGCAACGCCTTTGTGACGCTGGTCGGCAACCTTGTCGAGAACGCTATCGAAGCGGTCAACGCCAAGGCCAAGGGCAAAGGCGATCGTGAGGTGTCTCTGTTGGTTCACGAGGACGAGCGGAGCCTGATGGTCACGGTTGACGACACGGGAGAGGGCATGACGCCGGAAGAGATCGAACACGTAAGGCAAGGCGGTTATAGTTCCAAGGGCCGGCATCGCGGCACGGGAATGAAGCTGATTCGTTCCGTGCTTGAGTCGAACGGCGGAGAAATGCAGATAGATTCGGAGAAAGGTGCGGGCACATCCATCACGGTGTGTTTCACCAGGGAGGGAAAACTGTGATTAAGACGATTATTGTTGAAGACGACCCGATGGTTGCGCAGATCAACCGGCGCTATCTTGACACAGCCAACGACATTCAGGTGGCTGCGGTCTTTGATAACGGCAAGGATGCGCTGGCGTATATCGAGGATGAAGAACCCGATTTGATCATCCTCGACGTGTACATGCCGGTGATGAACGGTCTGGAGCTGCTTCGCGAGATCCGCAAGGCCGACATCCAGTCCGACGTGATCATGGTCACGGCGGCCAACGACGTGAAAAACGTCGAGGAAGCCCTGCGTCTCGGCATCGTGGACTATCTTGTCAAGCCCTTCGAGTACGAGCGCTTCATGGAAGCCATCGAAAAGTACCGCAAGAAGGCGCACGTGCTGAAAGACGCTTCGACGCTGAACCAGGACGCCATCGACGCGCTTGTCAGCGTGGGCGCTCCCCAGCCCCAGGCCCCCGCGCGCGATCTGAAGAAAGGGCTTCAGCAGCGCACGCTGGACATGATCCGTTCGCATCTCGACAAGATGAAGGGCGAAACCTGCACCTGCGACACGCTGGCCGGCGTGGTCGGCCTGTCGAAGGTGACGGTGCGCCGCTATCTGAACTACCTCGCCGAAATCGGCGAGATCGACAGCTCCGTCGATTACGAGACGGGCGGACGCCCCTGCATCAAGTACTTCATCCGTCCCGACAGCGTCGAAAAGAAGGACGAGACGACGGAAGAAAGCAATTCGAACGAAGAAGAGAAGAAATAGCGTTTTTCCGTTTTTTCCTCCTACGTGATGGGACCTTCTGCGGCTTTTGCCATGCAGGGCCGCAGAAGGGGATTTCGTGTGGCTCGATTCAATGAAGAGATTGGCAGGCTCCGCGGGGAACGTTCGGTAAGAGACCCCCGCGAGAGTCTTTGTTGTGTTGGGAAAAACCGCATCTGATACTATTTCTTGATAAAAAGCATGAACATAGTTTACTGGGCGCGGCGAGGGAGTTCAGCCGCTCGGAACTTCCTCGACTGCTGCGCAGTCTGCGCCGCTCGCTTTGTGAATTTCCATGCAGCGCCCTTATGCTCGGTTTTTTGATGAAGAAATAGCATGAAGACGGCTTGAAAGAGGCCGTCGTCTTTTTGTGCTTATCGTCGCCGGCTTGGCGCACGAACAGACGAAAATGGCCGCACACATGGGCCCCGGCGGCGCGAACGTGCGCCGCCGGGGCCCATGTGTGCGGCGCGTGCGAGACCGCCGCGCTGGACAGTCGAAAACCTCGCCGCAGCCTCGGCGATGATGCAAGGATGAAGACGGCGCCGCCTGCCGGCGGAATTGGGCAAACAGCGAGCGCGGCTATAGCGTCGTCTCGCGGTGGGAAGCGTCGAGAAAATCGATCTTCACGTCGCGGCAGCCGAAGATGCGAGCGCAGCAATCGGCCAGTTCGCGGCGGGCGGCGAAGATCGCCTCTTTGTTCGCGGAGGCGAAGCCGTCGATGGGGAAGAAGATGTCCCTGGACTGCGGGCCGATCTTGCCCAGTTCGCTTTGCCGCCAGATCCAGCGGCGCGTGCGAATGTTCCGGCCGACCGCGTAGACTGGTTCGCCGGCGGGCACGGGCTCTGCCTTGGCTTCGCCGAAGGGGACGAAGCGGTCGCCCTCGCGCGTGAAGCGCACTTCTATGTCGCCGTCCATCCGGCCGATGTCGTGAGCTCCCATGGGCAATGCGTGTCTGAGCGAAAGCGCGTTGCCGAGATCGACGATGGGATTGATGCGCGGCAGTCCCTTGCCCTTGCCGACGCGGGTGAACATGGCTTCGATGGAACTCATGAATTTATTGGGATTGAGCTCCAGCGCCTGAAAGGCCTGACGATAAGGCAGGATGGCCGGTTCGTCCTTGATTTTTCGTCCTTCGTAGCGGGCCGCGGCAGCGACGATAGCCTCCTCGAGCATCGCGTCGATCCGCGGGTAAACAGCCGCGTTGTCGATGTTTCTGGCGACCACGACGCCAAAGCAGACGTCGGGAAGTTTCTCGAAAAATTGGGGCGCGACGACGAATTTCATGGGAACATTCCTCCTCAAAGTGTCGCTTTTCAGCCGATTATACGGATTTTGCCGGAAGAACTCAAGTTCCCGCCCCGTGAGAGGCGCTGCGGGAACGTCTTCCGCGCTTGAATCCAGTTCCGTTCGCGGCTGGCGCTTCATGATGAGCTGGCGCGCCCCTCGTTCCGCGCCTCCGCCTTATCACTCCTGATACCGCTTTCCGATGGGGCGGTCGCGCCGCACGAAACATGCGGCACGCGATTTCATGCAGTTTTCGACGCGCCTCCGGCGCTATGAAGAGGCGGAAGTTCATCGCTCTTTTTAACGAAAACGAGTATGAGCCGCCGGTAAAAAGGCGCTTTCCCCGTTTGCGCGGGAAAGCGCCTTTTCTGCGCGCGGAAGGGGCGGGAGCGCCGCGGCAACGGTGATATAATGAGGCAAGTTTTCAACTTTATGTGCCGACGGAGGCGTACTTGATGAACTCAGCGGACCGGTATCGGAAGACCTGTCAGGTTTCTTGGGAGCAGCTTCAGCGCGACTGCCGCGCGCTGGCGTGGAAACCGATCGACGCGAAATGGGAGCGTGTCGTCGGCATCGCCCGCGGCGGGGAATCATGGAAGTGAAGCGCGGCCGTCTTTTCGACCTGTCGCGGCGCTGCGCGTCCGACGGCGGCGAACTCTTCGACGAACTGGCGGCCGGTCGGGGCTGTCGCGTCGAGCGCATCGTCTCCGTCGGGCAGGCCACGCCCGAGGGCGAGTGGTACGACCAGGACGGCGACGAATGGGTGGCGCTGCTGCAGGGAGAAGCGCGCCTGCTCTGGGACAATGGCGACGAGAGCCCGTTGTCTCCGGGCGACTGGCTGCTGATCCCCGCCCATGTTCGCCACCGCGTCGTGCACACCAGCGCCGAACCGCCCTGCGTGTGGATCGCGGTCCGTTTTCGGCGCTGAGAATCTTCCCGGGATAAGTGTTCCACGTGGAACACTTTTCATGAAAGGATGTCTTGGAGATTCTCCAAACGCCCCGCCGGGGTCTTTCCCGCGCCGTTTCGCCTCGTGCGGGTTTTGTGAAAAGAGCCTCTTCCCAGATTCGCGATCTGCGGTATAATATTTGCTTTATAGAAGCTGTGATTTCGCGCGCGGCGGTTCGCGAAGCCGCGTCGCTAAAATTTTTCGATGCACAGGAGGTACGGATCGATGTCCGAATCTATCAAGGGACCGCGCGGAGTCCGCGATATCCTTCCCGACGAGTCTTGGAAATGGGCCTATGTGCTCGGCCGCGCCGCGGAAACGGCGGGCAGGTTCAATTACAGCGAGGTCCGGCTTCCGATCTTCGAGCATACCGAGCTTTTCAGTCGCGGCGTGGGCGACACGACCGACATCGTGGAGAAGGAAATGTACACCTTCACCGACAAGGGCGACCGCAGCATCACGCTGCGTCCGGAGATGACGGCCGGCATGATGCGCAGCTACGTGGAGCACTCGCTCGGCGTGCCCGGCGGCAACCCCGCCAAGCTGTGGGGCGCGGGGCCGATGTTCCGTTACGAGCGCCCTCAGAAGGGGCGCTACCGCCAGTTCTGGCAGCTCGACTACGAGGAGATCGGCTCCGAGAGCCCGCTCGTCGACGCGGAGGTGATCATGACTGCCATCGAGCTGTTCCGCACTCTGGGGATGCGGAACCTCGAGGTGGTGATCAATTCCGTGGGCTGCCCCAAGTGCCGCCCCGTCTACCGCGAGAAGCTGATCGGCTATCTGCAGGGGCGGTGCGGCGAACTCTGCGACACCTGCAAAAGCCGTCTTGAGCGCAACCCGCTGCGCGTGCTCGACTGCAAGGAAGACCGCGAGATCGTCGCCGGCGCGCCCGACATTTTCGACAGTCTCTGCGACGAATGCGCCGAACACTTCAAGACCGTCACCGCGGCGCTGACCCGGCTGGGCGTCAAATACACGCTCGACAAAACGCTGGTGCGCGGCCTCGATTACTACACCAAGACCGCTTTCGAGGTGAAGTCCGGCGACCTCGGCGCGCAGAGCGCCGTGTGCGGCGGTGGCCGCTACGACAATCTGGCGGAGGCGATCGGCGGGCCGCACGTGCCCGGCGTGGGATTCGCGGCCGGGCTCGACCGCGTCATCCTCGTCATGGGCGAGCAGGGCTGTTCGTTCGGCGCGGAACCGGCGCTCGACGCTTACGTGGTCTGTCCGGACGAGACGGCCCGCCTCGACGCCGTGGAGCTGCTTTACGCGCTGCGCCGCGCGGGGCTGAAGGCCGACATGGACTACGCCGGGCGCGGCATGAAGGGACAGATGAAAACGGCGGTTGCCAGCGGCGCCAAAGCGGCCTGCATCCTCGGCGGCGACGAGCTTGCCCGCGGCGTGGCCGCGGTGCGCGACCTGAGCGCGGCGGCGCAGGAAGAAGTGCCTCTCGCCGACGTGCCCGCCCGCGTGGCGTCTCTGGCCGGCACACGTTAAAAGGAGCGAAGCGCCGTTTCGGCGCGGCGCTTCGTTGAACTTTTTTAAACAGACAAAGGGAGTTTGGAGAACAATGCGCAAGGGAATTTTTGATTCAAGCTGGAAGCGAACCGTCAAATGCGGGCTGGTCGGCGAGGAGCTGGTCGGCAAGGAAATCGTGCTCAACGGCTGGGTCCGCAATCGCCGCGACCATGGCGGCGTGATCTTCATCGAGCTGTGGGACAAGTCGGGCAGCGTGCAAGTGGTCTTTACGCCGGAGGTGGACGTGAAGATGCACGCCGACGCCGGCGATCTGCGCAGCGAATACGTGATCGCCGTGAAGGGCACGATGCGCGTGCGCCCCGACGGCATGATCAATCCCCACATGGCAACCGGACGCTGGGAGATGGTGGCGCGCGACTTCCTGCTGCTGTCGGCCGCCGCTCAGATTCCCTTCGAGATCGGCGACGAGACGGAAAGCGTGGACGAAAACCTTCGCCTCACCTACCGTTATCTCGACCTGCGCCGCGAGCGCATGCAGAACAACCTGCGCACGCGCCACGAGGTGGCCCAGTACACCCGCGCCTATCTGAACGGCCGCGACTTCACCGAGGTGGAAACGCCGATCCTGATGAAGTCCACGCCCGAAGGCGCGCGCGACTACCTCGTACCCAGCCGCGTCACGCCCGGTTCGTTTTACGCGCTGCCCCAGTCGCCGCAGCTGTTCAAGCAGATTCTGATGATCTCCGGCATGGATCGTTATTATCAGATCGCCAAATGCTTCCGCGACGAGGACTTGCGCGCCGACCGCCAGCCCGAGTTCACCCAGGTCGATCTGGAGATGAGCTTCGTCACCGAAGAAGACGTGTACGAACTGCTCGAGGGCTACGTTGTCGGCCTCTGGAAAAAGATCCTCGGCGTCGAGATCACGGCGCCTTTCCGCCGCCTCGGCTATCGGGAGGCAATGCGCCGCTTCGGCAGCGACAAGCCCGACCTGCGCATCCCCTTCGAAATTCACGACGTGAGCGCGGCGTTCGAGGGGTGCGGTTTCGCGCCGTTTCGGAGCCTGCTCGCCGGCGGCGGCGTGATCCGCACGATCGCCGTCCCCGGCGGCGCCGCGTGGTCGCGCAAACAGTGCGAGGACGTGGCCGCCGCGGGCAAGAAGCTGGGCGCGCCCGACGTGGCGTTCTTCCAGATCAAGGAAGGCGTTCTCAAGGGGCCGTTGGCCAAATACCTCGACGACGAACACAAGGCGCAGTTCCTCGAAATGGCGCAGGCGCAGGACGGCGACGCCGTTTTCCTGATCGCCAACGTTGACGCCATGCTGGTCGCCACGGTGCTGGGGCAGCTGCGTCTCGACGTTGCCAAAGCCCACGGCCTGGTGCGCGAGGGCTGGGAGTTCCTCTGGGTCACCAACTTCCCGCTGCTGGAATGGAGTCCCGACGAGAACCGCTGGGTGGCCACGCATCATCCGTTCACCCAGCCCAATCCCGAAGATCTGCCGTATCTCGAAAGCGACCCCGCGCGCTGCGGCTCGCGCACCTACGACCTTGTGCTCAACGGCATCGAGGTCGGCGGCGGCTCGATTCGCATCCACGACGAGGAAGTGCAGGAAAAGGTTTTCAAATGTCTGGCCTTCACGCCCGAGGAGGCGCAAAGCCGTTTCGGCTTCTTCCTCGACGCGCTCAAGTACGGCACGCCGCCTCACGGCGGGCTGGCCATCGGCTTCGACCGCCTCTGCATGCTGCTGTGCGGCTGCAAAGGCATCCGCGAGGTGATGGCCTTCCCCAAGACGGCCAAGGCCCAGGACCTGATGGCCGGCGCGCCGTCGCCGGTCGAAGCGCTCCAGCTCGACGAGCTGGGCATCTCCGTGCGCGCGTTCGCCGCCGGAGCGAAAAAGTAATTTTCGCGAAAATCATGAAACGCTGCGCCCCCGTGAAAAGGACGCGGCGTTTTTTTGTGCGGCGGCGCGCGGTGTGCTAGAATCTTCTTGTTTGAAAACGTCGGGCGCGAATCCGGCGCGTAAAGATTGTCGAAAGGAGGTGAACGGATGAACGGAAAAAACATGCCAAAGGAGTTCTGGCAGCGCGCCGACAGCCTGCAGAAGCGCACCGGCTATCAGTTCCGCGATCCCGAGCTGCTGCGCCTGGCCTTCACGCAGCGCTCCGGCGCCGGCGGGCCGAACCCGAGCATGAACAACGAACGCCTCGAGTTCCTCGGCGACGCCGCTTTGAGTCTGCTGGTCGGCGAAGCCCTTTACCGTGAATACCCCGAAGCCGACGAAGGCTTTATGACCATCGAACGCTCCAAACTGGTCTGCGGCCGCAATCTCAGCGCCTGGGGCTACGAGGCCGGCTTCGACCAAATGCTGCGCGTGTGCGACGGCGTGGAAGTCTCCGACGCCATGGTGGAGGATTCTGTCGAAGCTGCGGCCGGCGCCTTTTTTCTCGACGGCGGGCTGGACGCCGTGCGCGCGCTGTTGCAGAGCTTCTCCGACTATCCCGACCAGGGCGCGGGCTTCGACTCGCGGCGGCATCTCGAGCGCGACTGCTCGTACGAAAAACTCGGCGCGCCGCGCTACGACACGATGCGCCGCCGCGCCAACGGCAAGATCATCTTCGAAAGCTCCGTTTCGCTCGACAAGGAACCGTCGGGCACGGGGATCGGCGCCGACCGCACCGAAGCGGAACGCAACGCCGCGCGCGACGCCATGTGCCGTCTCGGCCACGCTTCCGCCGGAGAGCAGAAAAAACGCGCCGTCGTGCTGCGCGCCCGCTACCGCCGCGTCCTCGCCCGCCGCGGCCGGACGGAAGAGCGGGCCGGCGCGCCCCGCATGAGCGAGGCCGAGCGCTCCGCCGCGGGAAAGCCGATTCTCGTCCGCGACGGCGTGGAATACCGCATCGTCGCCAAAGAAGGCCCCGAACACAAGCCCGTGTTCACCGCCGCGGCGTTCCGAAACGGAGCCCGCGTCGCCGAAGCCGGCGGCCCGTCGAAGAAGGACGCGCTGAAGGCCCTGGTCCGCGAGGTGGGCAAAGCCGCCGCCCGGCAGACGAAGCGCGGCGCCGACGCTTTCAGGGACCTGGAGCTTGCCGGCCTGAAAAACAGCCCCGAGCTGAAAGGCCGCCTGCAAACCTGTTGCGAGCGCCTCGGCATCGGCCAGCCCCATTACGTCGACTTGCCCTCGCCGGGCGGCAAAAATCCGCTGTTCTTCGTGGAGCTGCAGCTGAGCGGCGAGCCGATCGTCAACGGCAGCGGCCAGAGCAAGCGCGCCGCCGGACAGGCCGCAGCCTGGAAAATGCTGCAGCTGCTCGCCGCCGACGCCCTCGGAGAAAGCGAGCGGCTGAACGCCAATCTGCCTCAGCTGCGGACCCGTCTGGAAAGCGCGTTCCGTGCCGTGTGCGAGCGAAGCGGCGAGAAAAAATTGCGCGTCGAGATCGCGTCCGTCGACGGACAGGAAGAGATGCGCCGCGCGCGCGTTTTTTTCGGCGACCGGTTCTGCACCGAAGTGCCCGGCCTCGGCGATGATCAAGCCCGCCTGCTGGCCCTGGTCAGGGCCGTCACGCAGGCCCGGCGCTGGAAAGACGTGCTGAACGAACTGAAACTGAACGGGTCTTCCGGCGCCGCGCCGCAGAACGTCCGCCCCGACCTGCTGCTGGAAGAGCGTCTGAAAAGCTCGCGCCGCGGCCCTTCCGAGATCCTGTCGCTGCGTGCCGGCGGCAGCGAAGACCTGCGCCTGTACCGCACCGGCCTGTTCGTCAAAGGCGATCTGGCCGCCTGCATGACCGCCCCCGGCAAAAAAATCGCCGAACAGGCGCTGGCGTTGCTGCTGCTCGACCGCGCCGCGCTGGGAGCGCCGCTCGTGCCGCCGCTCAAAAAAGAAGCGCCCGCCGCCCGCACGGCGCCGAGCGCCCCGCATGAGCGCCGCAAGCCGCGCCGCCGCGCGCCGGTCGCCCCTCTGCCTTTGCCCGAAGCGCCCCGGCCGAAAGCCACGCTCAAACAGCGCCTCGGCAGCTGGCTGCGCCGCATGGGCGAACTGTACACGCAATCGTGACCGACGCCGTTTGGAGCGTTCGTGGCGGCCCCGAGGCAGTCTCCGCTCAAAGAAAGGCCGGCCCGCGATGAAGTGAAATTTCATCGCGGGCCGGCCTTTCTTTGGTTTCTCGGGATGCGGCGAAGCGGCTCAGACGCGGAGGAACGTGACGACCCCCGCGGCGAGAAGCAGCGCGGCGATGACTCCGCCGGTGACAAGTCCCATGATGCCGTTTTCTTCGCTGTCTTTCAGCACTTCCTCGCGGCTGAGGATACCTTCCAGAACGCACGGGGCCTGATCGGGCGCGGGATGAAGCACGCCGTCCTTCTGGATGGCCTTCACCGTGACCTGACGCCCGCCGAGGTTGGAGATGCGGTAGGAAAAGCGCAGAGCGCCGCGCACGTTGACTTTGGAGCGCGACAGGTAGCGCTCGCTGCCGAGGAGCTTGCCGTACATTTCCAATCCGGCGCGCGCGAGCTC
>PPYE01233039.1_pt1 | contig 36360 bp, 27 predicted proteins | sample 1559881 | NCBI WGS metagenome assembly PPYE01 (sample SAMN08240022, study PRJNA423297) | Human gut metagenome, whole genome shotgun sequencing project.
GCCAAAATTCATTCCAGATTGCCTGCGGCAATGGAATTTTGGCTTGTATGTCTCGGGATAGTGGTGTGTGAACAGTAACAATCAATCAGTTTGTATAAAAAACAGAAACACAGAATTGACTTGACAGTAACGCAGAATTGTTCATATAATACAAATTAGCCAAAACTAACCTTCTGATATAAGGTACTTGGAGAGAAAATTGCTATAGAATAATTCAGGCGGGATTAAAATGAAAAAACGGATGCAAACTGATTTTGAAGAAATAAAGGAAACGAATATTCAGCTTCCATCTTCACGACGTGAGATTGAGGAAGACATGTTAGAGCAGATTTGTCTGATCGCGAATGCAGGAGCAGAGATTACGGTTGAGGAGTTATGCGGCCGTATGAATATGAGCAGAAGAGAAGTTAATTTTTGTCTGAAACAATTAAAAAATCATGGATATGTTGTCGGGGAGAAAGAGACGTATACAGGATTACAGGGGAAAGAAGCTGAATCAGGGATTTTTCTCACAGAGCTTGGGAAGATTACAGGTGAGGAATTTCAATATCGTCATGAAATTCTGAGGCAGTTTCTGCAGTTTGTGGGTGTTTCAGAGGAGAAGGCAGAAGAGGATGCCTGTCGTATGGAGCATGTGATCAGTGAGGAGACGGTTCAGCAGATTTGCAATTTTGTGGATTATGGAGATACTTTTGAGAGGATTTTGAAGCAGTCGGATCTGCGTAGCTGGTACCGGCCGGGGAGTTATCAGTTTCTTATGGGAATCTACCAGATAGAGAAGACGTATCCGAGAAGATTTGCCAGGGAATTTAAACGTTTTTCTGAGAATATCCGGCTGCATGTTACAGAAGATGAGAGCAGTTTTGAACTGATCAAAAGGGAAGGTGAGGCTTCAGCTCAGAATTTATGGTACAAAGATCCGGAACAGGGATGGATACAGGCGGAAGAGAGAATGGAAAATCCCCGGATACCATCTGGTGCATTTAAGTTTTTAACCCGATGTCAGGATCCGATCATAGAGGGAGTCGCGCTGATTGCGTTTACGAGAAAAGGTGAGAAGCCTGTTGACTGGAACAGCCGGGAACTTGATGTACATATCTGGAAGTCGGAGGGATAAGGGGCATGAATAAACAGGATAGTGTGGATCTTCTGCATCCCTCAATGCTTCAGATCCAGTATCTTATGGAACTGGAAAAGGTGGGGAAAAAGCGTGGAAGTGTTACAATGATCGCAGACATCTGTGGGGTGAGTCATGGACCGGTCAGTCGTTTCTTTAAAGAGTGCATGGAGAGAGGATATCTGACGGAGAAATATGAGTTTACTGCCGAGGGAACGCATGCCTTACTGATTTACAAGAAACTTCTGCGGGATGTGAAACTGTATCTGAAAGCAATGAATATTCCGGAAAAAGAGATTCCTGAGAAGATGCGGCAGTTGATTGAGAATGTGGATTATGATCTGCTCAGGAATATGATAAGGAATGGGAGACAGACCGCGGAACATGTAGCGGAACAGGATAAGAGTCTGGAAGATGCCAGAGATAGTCAGCATAGCAGGGAGTCGAATACATATTTTATTGAGAAAATATTGGAGAAAGGAAAGTTTCAGGTTGGTATTGCGGTTCATCAGATGAGCAGAAACAGTGAAACCAGGATTTCCATGGCTCATCAGGGATTTGAGCATCTTGCACTTATTCGAAATAATACACGCGGAAGCTGGCTGGAGCTGACAATCCGGGAGGTTAACGGACGATCCAGGATTGATGGAACCAGGATGTGGGGACATATTTCTTCTTTGAAATATGAGAAGCAGGGACAGCTTTATGAAGCGGTTATAAAGGATGGACATCTGAGAATTCCGCTCAGTGCCTGTCATTTTTTCCGTGGGAGGATGGGAAATGTAAAGGGCACAGTTCACATTACTGTTGCCTGTAATATTGGAAACGCACATATGCCGGAGAGTACAGCAGTGCTGACATTCTGGATGTAGGATTAAAGGTCGAAATGAAGAAAGTTCGGCCTTTTTATTATGCACAATTATGACAAAAAGCTGATTTTACAGGTATTTCAGAAATTCATAAACCGTTCTCATAAGGAACGAAACTGCAAAAATTAGTTGACGCTAATCCAATAGTACTGATACAATGACCTGACGGTTAGCAATAGATAACCAGATAGAGAAAAGGATGGAGAAAATTATGAAACATACACTCAAAATCTTTTGGATGATACTGGGATTTTTGTGTCTTGGGCTTGGAACGGTGGGGATTGTACTGCCAATCCTGCCCACAGTTCCATTTTATATGGCAACGTTATTCTTTTTTGCCAATAGTTCAGAGAAGCTTCATTCATGGTTTCTTGGAACAAATTTATATAGGAAACATCTTGACAGTTTTGTGCAGAAAAGAGCCATGACCATGGGAACAAAACTCCGCATCATGGGAACGGTAACTGTAATTATGGGCATAGGATTTTTATGTATGAAAAATGTGCCGATTGGCAGAATCTGTCTGATCGTGGTCTGGATCTGCCATGTATTGTATTTTTTCTTGAGAGTAAAAACAGAAAAAGAAATACTGGAAGGTGCAGAATAACATGAACAAAGTGGAAAAGAAACGTCAGAGAGAGCAGCACGTTGTGGAAGAAATGATCCAACTGTACTGCCGGAAAAATCATTCCAAAGAAGAACGTCAGGGCAGAAAGATGTGCCCTGTCTGTCAGGAACTTTCCGATTACGCAAAGCTTAGAAGCCAGAAATGTCCGTTTATGGAGCAGAAGACATTCTGTGCAAACTGTAAGGTACACTGTTATAAACCTGAGAAAAGAGAACAGATCCGCCAGGTAATGCGATTCTCAGGACCGAGGATAATCATGTATCATCCGATTCTTGCAGTCTGGCATCTGATATGCAGCAAAAAAGAGAAGCGTAGACAGAAAGAAGATGCAGGAAAGTAACATAAGCAATTAACTCAAAAGGGGCATAAAAAGGTAAAAAACTTATGATAAAAACAAGACTGGTGGGACTGTTATCCCATGCAAAAAAGTATATTGTGTATACAATCCTGTGGCAGTGGGCAGCACTTCTGTCACAGGTGCTGGCAGTTTTTTCAATCGCGGATTTACTGGAAAAAGTCGTATATCAGAATGTGACAACAGCAGCGGTTGAGCGAACAATCATTACGCTGATTTTTGTAGTGATCGTCCGGTTTGTCTGTGAGCGAATGGGGGCGAGATCATCCTATCTGGCATGCGTGGATGTGAAGCGTATCCTGCGCGAAAAAATTTATGAAAAGATGCTGAAACTTGGGGCATCTTACAATGAACAGGTATCTTCTTCAGAAGTAGTTCAGGTATCAACAGAAGGTGTGGAGCAACTGGAAACTTATTTCGGAAAATATCTTCCGCAGTTATTTTATAGTCTGATCGCACCGGTGACACTGTTTGTCATTCTCAGCAGAGCGAGCCTGAAAGCCAGTATAATCCTTCTGATCTGCGTACCGCTGATCCCGGTTTCCATTGTGGCAGTACAGAAAATTGCGAAGAAGTTATTGGATAAATACTGGAGCATTTATACTGGTCTTGGAGATTCTTTCCTGGAAAATCTGCAGGGACTGACAACTCTGAAAATTTATCAGGCAGATCAGCAGAAGGCAGACGAGATGGACATGGAATCTCAGAACTTCCGCAGAATCACCATGAAAGTTCTGACCATGCAGCTAAACTCTACCAGCGTGATGGACATTGTGGCATATGGCGGTGCAGCAATTGGTATGGCAGTGGCAGTATCTGAATTTCTGGAAGGAAATATCAGCATTTCCGGAACTTTATGTATAGTTCTTCTGGCAAGTGAATTCTTTCTGCCATTAAGACTTTTGGGATCTTTTTTCCATATTGCAATGAATGGTATGGCGGCAAGTGACAAGATTTTTAAAATATTAGATTTACCGGAACCACAGACAGGAGAGAAGATTTTGCCTGAAGGATCATTGGATATTTCTTTTAAGAATGTACATTTCGCATATGAAGAAGATAGAGAGATTTTAAAAGGAATCGATCTGTACCTTCCGGCGGGAAGTTTTGTGTCTCTGGTAGGAGAATCCGGATGCGGAAAGAGTACGATCGCAGGAATCATTTCTGCAAAGAACAGAGGATTTACCGGAGAGATTACTATTGGCGGTGTGCCGCTTTCCCAGGTAAAGGAAACGGATCTGATGAGACATGTGGTACTGGTCCGCCACAACAGTTATCTGTTTAAGGGAACAGTGGAAGAGAATCTTAGAATGGCAAAACCGGATGCAACAGAAGCGGAAATGGAGGAAGTTCTTGTTAAGGTAAATCTCCTGGGATTTCTGCAGACTCAGGACGGACTGCAGACAAAACTTCTGGAAAAAGCCGGCAACCTGTCCGGCGGACAATGCCAGAGGCTGGCGATTGCCAGAGCATTACTGAGAGACTCGGCAGTATATATTTTTGATGAGGCTGCTTCCAATATTGATGTGGAGAGTGAAGAACTGATCATGGATGTGATCCACCAGCTTGCCAGAACAAAGACAGTGCTTCTGATCTCACATCGACTGGCAAATGTGGTAAATTCCGACCAGATTTATTTCCTGAAAGACGGAGAAATAAAGGAAAGTGGAAAACATGAAGAGCTGATGCAATTGAATGGTGAATACAGACATCTGTATGACAGTCAGATGGCATTGGAGAACTATGGCAAGGAGGAACCTGTGGATGTCTGATACGAATAAAAAAAGTATGCAGAAAAGTACAGTACAAAAGAAGATGGTGAATGAAAGCATAGCATCATATAGAGCGGTCACAATGAAAAAACGCAGAAGTGCTATCTCGATTATGGGAAGTCTGATCGGTCTGGTGAAACCATTGCTTCATATCATGCTGGCAGCGATCATCCTGGGAACAGCCGGATATCTCTGTGCTATTTTTCTGACTATTCTTGCAGGGCAGGTAATTGTACATGGGCTTATAGCAGGAGGTGCAGGAAGTGTAAAAACAATCATAACTGTAATGCTCATCATAGCAGTTCTCCGCGGCATCCTGCATTATGCAGAACAATACTGCAATCATTTTATTGCATTTAAACTCCTGGCGATCATCCGTCACAAAGTATTCGCAGCACTGCGGAAGCTCTGTCCTGCGAAGCTGGAAGGACGGGACAAGGGAAACCTGATCTCTATCATTACAACAGACATCGAACTTCTGGAAGTGTTTTATGCACACACAATATCACCGATTGCCATTGCAACCCTGACTTCTCTGGTCATGGTAGTATTTATCGGAAGATATCACTGGCTGGCAGGAATCCTTGCGCTGATTGCGTATCTGATCGTGGGAGTCGTGATTCCTATGTGGAACGGCAAGTGTGGAAGCCAGATGGGAATGGAATTTCGTACAAACTTCGGGGAATTGAACAGCTTTGTATTAGATTCCCTTCGTGGTCTGGATGAAACAATCCAGTACGATCAGGGGGAGAAACGAAAAGAACAGATGTCTGAGCGTTCCCGAAGTCTTGCGGGAATACAGGAGAAATTAAGTAAAATGGAAGGTGCTCAGAGATCATTTACCAATATGGTGATTCTGCTGGCATCCTTTGGAATGCTGGCACTGACTGTATGGCTTTACGGAAAAGGAGAGATCGGATTCGAGGGAATCATGACCTGTACCATTGCAATGATGGGTTCTTTCGGACCGGTAGTGGCACTGTCCGGTCTGTCCAACAATCTGAATCAGACACTGGCAAGCGGAGAGAGAGTTCTGTCTTTATTGGAAGAAACACCGATGGTGGAAGAAATCTCCGGGAATGTGGATATAAGAACTGATTCTGATAATGAAATTTCAAATACATCTATTGTCTCAGAAAATACAGATAATGATATAAGAAATCAAAATAATAGTCCGGAAAAAGAAAAATATATTTTGAGAGGTATTTTAACAGGCAGAGCAAAGAACAGCGTAAAGGCATTCTCAGGTGCAGAAGCACAGCATGTTACCTTTGCTTACGAAAATGAAACAATCCTGGATGATTATTCCCTGAAACTGGAGTCAGGCAAGATCACCGGTATCCACGGAGCCAGCGGTTCCGGCAAGTCTACACTCCTGAAACTGCTCATGCGTTTCTGGGATGTAAATCAGGGAAGTGTATCCGTAGACGGTGAAGATGTAAGAAAAATCCCAACCAGACATTTGCGAGACATGGAAAGCTACGTGACACAGGAAACTCACCTGTTCCACGATTCCATTGCCAATAACATTGCAGTTGGCAGCCCGGCAGCTTCCAGAGAGGCAATCATCGAAGCAGCAAAGAAAGCTTCCATCCATGACTTCATCATGAAACTTCCGAAAGGCTACGACACAGAAGTTGGCGAATTGGGTGATACCTTATCCGGCGGGGAAAAACAGAGAATCGGAATTGCGAGAGCATTATTGCACGACAGCCCGCTGATACTTATGGATGAGCCAACCTCAAATCTGGATTCCCTGAATGAAGGAATCATCCTGAAATCCCTGAGGGAAGCCGCAGAGAAAAAGACAGTAGTACTTGTATCACACAGAAAATCTACTATGAATATCGTTGATACCGTATTCGAAATGAAAGATGGCAGGATCTCATGATTCTGCCGTCTTTTTCAGTGTTATTCGTACAATTCGACATATTCAAGTATTTCCAGATTTTTATATAAAATAGATGAGAAATTGATTTTATAAATCAGTATGAGACTTGACGAACGATATGAATGTGGATATAATAGGTTCAGAAATAAAAAAATTGGAATTTTTAACCGGATTTGACCGGCCCTGATATCGCTAAGGAGGAACATGTTATCATGAAAATCGGAAATGATATTTATTATGTAGGTGTAAATGATCATCAGATAGATCTGTTTGAAGGTCAGTATGTAGTGCCAAACGGTATGTCCTATAACTCATATGTGATCATGGATGAAAAGATCGCAGTTATGGATACCGTAGATGCTAATTTCAAAGATGAATGGCTTGAAAATGTAGCCAAAGTCCTGGACGGTGCGAAACCGGATTATCTGGTAGTACAGCATATGGAGCCGGATCATGCCGCAAATATTGAGAACTTCATGAAAGCATATCCTGACACAATCGTAGTTGCAAATACCAAGACCTTTACTATGATGGGAAATTTCTTCAGAAACCTGAATCTGGACGGAAAGAAGCTGGTGGTTGCAAACGGTGACAGCCTGACACTTGGAAAACATGTGCTGACTTTCGTATTTGCACCAATGGTTCACTGGCCAGAGGTTATGGTTACATATGACAGCACTGATAAGGTTCTGTTCTCAGCAGACGGTTTCGGCAAATTCGGAGCACTTGACGTAGAAGAAGACTGGGACTGCGAAGCACGCCGTTACTATATCGGAATCGTTGGAAAATACGGTGCACAGGTTCAGAAGCTTCTGAAAGCTGCCGCAACTCTGGATATCCAGACAATCTGTCCACTCCATGGACCAATCCTCACAGAGAACCTTGGACATTACATTGAGAAATATGATATCTGGTCCTCCTACAAAGTAGAGAGCGAAGGTGTTGTGATCGCCTATACATCTGTTTACGGAAACACAAAGAAAGCAGTAGAACTTCTGGCACAGAAACTGGAAGAAAAAGGATGCTCGAAAGTAACTGTATTTGACCTTGCAAGAGATGACATGGCAGAAGCAGTGGAAGAGGCTTTCCGTTACGGTAAACTGGTACTTGCCACAATTACATACAACGGAGATATTTTCCCATTTATGCGTACCTACATTGAGAACCTTACAGAACGTAGCTACCAGAACCGTACCATCGGTCTCATCGAAAACGGAAGCTGGGCACCTGCAGCAGCAAGAATCATGCAGGGAATGTTTGAAAAGAGTAAAAATATCACATGGCTTGAAAATAATGTAAAGATCACTTCTTCCTTAAGCGAAGCAAACGAAGCAGAGATTGAGGCCATGGCAGAGGAACTCTGCAAATAATTGATAATTGTAAACAGCAGGATCGAAAGATTCTGCTGTTTTTCAGAATAAGATAAACCCGGTTACTGAGAACGGAGTGTACAAGTAACTAAACCCGTAAGAGAAAGGCAGGAACAAAACATGACAGTAGCAGAAGTTATAAAGAAAATGGTAGAGTATTCCAAGGGAGATCTTCATGACATCAACCATTTCATGAAAGTATACGCATATGCAAAAACAATCGCGGAAGGCGAAAATCTGTCACCGGAGCAGCAGAAGCTGGTGGAGGTGACTGCGGTTGTCCACGACATTGCCTGCCCTCTCTGCAGAGTAAAATACGGAAATGCCAACGGTAAACATCAGGAGGAAGAAAGTGCGGCACTGATAAAGGAATTTTTCGCAGATTCAGATCTGCCGAAAGAATTTGTAGATCGTGTTTCTTATATTGTAAGTCATCATCATACAATAACCGGAATCGATGGTATTGATTATCAGATCATGATAGAAGCAGATTATCTGGTAAATGCAGATGAGAGTAATTTCTCCGGAAACAATGTGAGAAACATGCTGGAAAAAGTATTCAAAACAGAGACAGGAAAATTCCTGCTCCAGTCTATGTATCAGAAGAGATTGAATGCTGAAGAATAAAAGGAAAACATTAAGAAAGATTATGAGTGATAAAAACCGGTGCAGAAATGTGCCGTTTTTTTTGTGGGAAAATTCAGGGCTTATAATTTGTTTGTATTACAATTATATGCGGATGAGAGGTTATAATAAATATAAAAAATCTCACACCTGAAAATTTAGTTAAAAGATATGAAACTTTTCTTTATATTTCCCCATCTAATAAGTGTAAAACAAAACAACAAAGCTTCATTCGAATGAAACATATTTGTAAAAACATAAGAGCTACTGGACATGAAGTAAACAGTAACACATAAAACTTTAAGCAAGGAGGATCAGCATTTGATACAGTTGGTAAAACGCTCCATCTCAGGAGATGCGGATGCATTTCTGGAACTGATGGAAAAGAATTCTCTGGCAATGTACAAGGTGGCAAGGGGAATCCTGGATAATGATGAGGATGCCGCAGATGCCATACAGGATACCATACTTACCTGCTTTGAAAAAATACATACACTGAAGAATCCGGAATATTTCAAAACCTGGATGATCCGTATCCTGATCAATGAATGCAATAAAATCCACAGACACTACAAAAATTTCAGCAGAGCCGAAGAACTTCCGGAAGTCCCCGGACAGGATATGTCCATTGAGGAATTTGAGTTCAAGGAAATGCTTGGAATGTTGGACGAATCCTACAGGATCATACTGGTTCTGTATTATGTAGAGGGATTTCGGATCGCAGACATTGCTTCTATATTAAATATGAATGAAAACACCGTAAAAACCAGACTGGTCAGAGCCCGTATGCAGCTAAAGCAGGAATATACTTCAGCAGAAGATAATATTCAGAAGAAGAGACTGCAGCAGAAAAAAAAGAAAAACAGAGAATTCACAGGTATAGCAGAAGGTTTGCAGAATATCAGAATGAAAATCTGAGAACAGGATCAGTAACAGCAGGAAACATAACAGTAAGTTCAAGAAAGGAATGAAGTGATCATGGCGAAGAAGTTGGATTTTGATAAAGAAAAGAATAACAGAAATGACAATGCGATAGAGGAAATCATGCAGGCAGAGTTTCCATTGCCAAAGCAGGCAGAAGATGCAAAAAACGAAGCATTTTCCAGAATCAGAGAAATGGCAGCAGCTTCTGGACATACGGAAAATACAGAGAATATGGTGCAAAGATTACAGGAGAAATCAACAGAAAAATCAACAGGAAGTTCCGGAAAGAAATCCACAGGAACAGCAAAATCGCACAAGAAATTCAAAACAGTATACAAAACAGCTTTGGGACTGACTGCAGCTGCAGCTGTATTTTCAACAGTATGTATCACAAATCCGGCATTTGCAGAGAACATCCCTCTGGTTGGAAATGTATTTAAGCAGCTCGGTAATTCCATGGGATTTTATGGCGATTATTCGAAATATGCAAAGCAGTTGACAGATTCTGCAGAAGATGCAGAGTTGGCAGATACTGATGAAAGTCAGGAGGACGGAGGTAATCCTCAAAGTGCTCAGGCTGAGGATCAGAATACAACAGAAAATAACAATGCAGATAAAACGAAAGACAATGAATCATACAGTAAAACAGTAGATGGAACAACTGTCACGCTTTCAGAAGTATACTGTAATGAAATGGCTCTGTACCTGTCCATGACAATCCATACAGAGGATAAATTTCCGGATACATTCATTACACCTGATGGAAAACCCAATATTAAGCTCAGCGAGAATTCTACAGTGAAATATGATTACATGGATGAAAAAAGTAATCTGTTCAATGCTTATCTGGATGGAAAAATGCTGGATGATAACACCTATGCAGGAGTTTTGCGTATTCCTGTAGAAGATATGACAGTGGATGAGGCAGGATGGACAAAATTTTATGAGGTGCGTAATGCATTTTTCAAAGAAAAAGGGATTGATGTAGATTCTGAGGATTTTAGTTTTGACAAGTTAGCCCAGACACTGGGAATGGATGAATACAGTGATGAGAAGCTTCCTCAGGTGGGAGGTCCGGCAATCAGCGATTATGTCAAAGACATAAAAGTACCTGACAGGTTTACCATGGAGATGGATCTGAAAGATATTGTGGGTACTCTTCCGGATGACCAGGATACCACTCCGGATATCCCTCAGGATCTGTGGGATGAATATAATCAGAAAATGGCAGAGCATGGAATCAGCACAGATGATGCAGATTATGAGAGCCTGACAGAAGAGCAGAAGAATCTGGAACATCAGTTTTTCACTGAGATGTGGAATGAGTATTATGAACGATATCCTGAGGCAAATGAAGGTAATAACAGATATAACTCATGGACACTAAAGGGTGACTGGAAGTTCAACGTAGATGTAGAGAAAAATACTTCTGATACGGTTGAAAAGGATGTAAATGTGGTGGATGAAAATGGAGACGGCGTTCTCTCCATTACGAAAACACCATTTGAAATTACTATGAAAATGCAGGATCCGGAAACAAAATATGTTGCTGTTATGCTGGATGCCAATGGAGATATACTGCCAGATGGCGGAGTGGCAAACGGTAATGCGGGCACCTATGCAATACAGGACAGGGATATTTCCACAGTATATATCTATCTTTGTGATTACTATGAGTATATGGATGAGCTGAAAGGCTACTACTGGTCCGATGACTACGAAGAAAAAGCAAAGACCAAGACCTTCAAACAGCTCCTGGATGAGCGGGCAGTTGCCGATACAGAAGTACATTTTGATACAGATAAATAATGATATAAAGCTCCTTTTTGCCCTTGATATCAGATGATAAAGTCCCGTAACTGAAACAGCATCTTCACAATTTTCTGCAGAAAGATGCTGTTTTAGTTATTTTGATAAAAAAAGGTCAGAAAAACAGTAGAATCTGAGCCGAGTTAATGTTACAATGTAGGCGTCTCAAAAAAAGAGTGCAGAAGGGAGCCAAAACAAAATGGACTACGCAAAAGAATCTTTAAAAATGCATTATGACTTAAAAGGTAAAATTGAGGTTGTATCAAGAGCCAAAGTAGATTCCAAAGATGCTTTAAGCCTTGCTTACACACCGGGTGTTGCTCAGCCTTGTCTGGAGATTCAGAAGGATGTAAACAAGAGCTATGATCTGACAAGACGTTGGAATACAGTTGCTGTTGTAACAGACGGAACCGCGGTACTTGGACTGGGAGATATCGGACCGGAAGCAGGTATGCCTGTTATGGAAGGTAAATGTGTACTCTTTAAAGAATTTGGCGGTGTAGATGCGATTCCGCTCTGCGTCCGCAGTAAAGATGTTGATGAGATCGTTAAGACAGTAAGCCTCCTGGCAGGATCCTTTGGAGGAATCAATCTTGAGGATATTTCCGCACCAAGATGCTTTGAAATCGAAAAGAAACTGAAAGAATGCTGTGATATTCCGATCTTCCATGACGATCAGCACGGAACAGCAGTTATCACACTTGCAGGTGTTATCAATGCGCTGAAACTGGTTGGCAAGAAGCTTGATGAAGTGAAGATCGTTACTTCCGGAGCAGGTGCTGCAGGTATCGCTATCATCAAACTGTTAATGTCCATGGGACTTAAAAACGTAATCATGACAGACAGAAAGGGTGCAATCTACGAAGGCAGAGAAGGATTAAACCCGATTAAAGAAGAGATGGCTAAGATTACAAACTTCAACAAAGAGAAAGGTACTCTTGCAGAAGTGATCAAAGGCGCAGACATCTTCATCGGTGTATCCGCACCTGGAACACTGACACAGGATATGGTCCGCTCAATGGCAAAAGATCCTATCATCTTTGCATGTGCAAACCCGGTACCTGAAATCTTCCCTGACGAAGCAAAAGCAGCAGGCGCAGCAGTGGTATCCACAGGACGTTCTGATTACCCGAACCAGGTAAACAACGTACTCTGCTTCCCGGGACTTTTCCGTGGTGTACTGGACGCAAGAGCATCAGAGGTTAACGATGAAATGAAAGTTGCAGCAGCATATGCAATTGCAGGTCTGGTAAGTGACGAAGAATTAACAGCGGAATATATTCTTCCGGCAGCATTTGACCCACGCGTAAAAGACGCTGTAGCTAAAGCTGTAGCAGAAGCAGCAAGAAAATCAGGCGTAGCAAGAATCTAAGCAAATAGAATAATGAAGCCCTCTGTTTTCATGTGAGCAGCATGCAGACGGAGGGCTTTTTTGTGTTATAGGAAATTACTCCGTAATGTTCCTATAACACAAAAAGGCCCTCCGGGCAGGATCGCACTGCGACGGAGAGGAATTATGTCGCTGAAGCGACCCGCCGCAGTCGGAGAATCCTGCAAGCAGGATTCTTTTACATAATATCCAATCTGACCTCTAAAAAATTCAAAAAATTGGTCATTGAAATAATGACACATTTCACGTATGATAACTTCAACATATTGATGCGTCAATATATAAAAAATCTGATAGTGAAAATCAAACAGGCAATCTGGCTTCTTGATATGGGCCTTCTATCAGATTATACGAGAGGGGACAGTTATTATGAATACTCAGAACAGCACAATTACAAAACTTGCAGAGACAGCTCTTATGGCTGCATTATGCTATGTATCTTTTACATTCTTGCAGATTAAGATTCCTGTACCGGGCGGTGATGCAACATCCATCCATATTGGAAATGCATTTTGCGTACTGGCAGCACTTCTGATCGGCGGTGTATACGGCGGATTGTCCGGTGCTATCGGAATGGGAATCGCAGACCTGATGGATCCTGTATATATCACAGGCGCACCAAAGACATTTGTACTGAAATTCTGTATTGGCCTGATTACAGGTCTGGTAGCACATAAGATTGCAAAGATCAATGAAAGCACAGATAAGAAATATGTTTTCAAATGGAGTGTGATTGCTTCTGTAGCAGGTCTTGCATTTAATGTTGTGGCAGATCCGATCGTAGGATATTTCTACAAACAGTATATTCTCGGACAGCCTCAGGAACTGGCACAGGCACTTGCAAAAATGAGTGCTGTAGCCACATTATTTAATGCAGTTGTTTCGGTGATTCTGGTAGCAGTGATCTACAATGCAGTACGTCCGGTACTGATCAAGAGTCATCTGCTTACAGTTACCGGTAAGAAAAAAGAACAGGCAGCATAAATGGATACAAAATGAATAAGACATAATAAAACAGCATTTCGGGTGCAGAACCTGAAATGCTGTTTTATTATGTTACAGGAAATTATTCCGTAATGTTCTGCGCAGAAGTTTTTACTTGTCTGACGAAGGAAAAACAGGCACAAGCCATAGGATACAATTCAAAGAGTATGCACTTTTTTGACCTCAAAGTAGCACTTTTTTGGACATAGTGTAATAAGATAGAAAAAATAAATTGTGCATATTTAACAAATGACGAAAAAGAAAGATAAAAAAATTAAAACTTATGCGAAAAAGGTCTTGCTATTTCAGAAACAAAGTGGTATTATACAACTATCAAAAAACCTTATGCGCAAAAGGTAAAAAGAAACAGTTAAAAAAATGACGAGGTGACGAAAATGAAGAAAAAAGTATTTGCAACACTTTTAGCAGTATCTATGATCGCATCAATGGTTCCGGCAGCAGTATCCGTACAGGCAGCAGACGGAGATAGCATTCGTCTTGTAAACGGTAAGATCGAAGTTGACGCTCAGTTAAAGAAATTAGCTGAGATGTATGAGAAAGAAACAGGAACTAAAGTAGAAATCGAATCCATGGGCGGTGGAATCGATATCCAGGGTACTCTGAAAGGATACTATCAGTCAGATAACATGCCTGATATCTTCGTAAACGGCGGTGCTACAGACTTCGCTAACTGGACAGACCTTTTAGTAGATATGAGCGATCAGGAATGGGCTTCTGACACAGATGCAGCTTATGTTGATGAAAGCCAGGGTACAATCGGTTTCCCATATACAACAGAAGCAGTTGGTCTTGCTTATAACAAAGATATTCTTGACAAAGCAGGAATCGATCCTTCCACATTAACAGGTCCTGATGCAATCAAAGAAGCATTTGAGACAATCGATTCCAAGAAAGATGAACTTGGACTTACAGCAGTTGTAGGTTATGCAGCAGAACCGGTTAACCTTTACTGGTCAACAGGTAACCACTTATTTGCAAACTACCTTGATGCAGGTCTTGACAGAGATGATACAACATACATTGACATGCTCAATGATGGCGGTAAGGTTGACGAAGAGCGTTTAACAGATTTCGCTAACTTTGTAGGTCTTCTGAATCAGTATTCAGATCCTGCACTCCTTGTATCCGGTACATATGATCAGCAGATCCTTAACTTCTCATCCGGTAAATATGCATTCGTTACTCAGGGATCCTGGATCGGTGCAACTATGACAGGTGATGATGCAGATGCTTATAAAGAAGCTGGTAACTTCGAAGTTGGTATGATTCCATACGCATTTGAAGACGGAATTGATACAATCCTTACAAACTCTCCATCCTGGTGGTCAGTATATAAAGATGGTAATGTAGAAGCAGCAGAAGCATTCCTTCAGTGGCTGACAACAGATGAAGCTCAGGAAGTTCTTGTTAAAGAAGCAGGTTTCGTAAGTCCGTTCAAGTCCTGCACAATCGTTGGTGATGATCCATTTGCTCAGACAATCACTGATTATGTATCTTCCGGAAAGACATCTGCTTGGCATTGGCTTGGTATGAAAGAAGGTCTTGCACAGAACTATACAGGTCAGGTATTTGCTGACTATGCATCTGGCAGCCTTGATGAAGCCGGATTTGTTAAGACACTGGAACAGGTTATCCAGGGTGCATATGCAAACTAATAATTGAAACTTAACGGGCGGCGCTTATGTTGCCGCCCACTTTTATTGATTTTTGCTTTGAAATAAGAAATAGGAAGGATGAAGGCAAAATGAATACAAACAGTGCTAGTAAAAAAGCAATTTCCATGGTATGCCTGATCGCCGGTATTATTTTACTGGCAGTAGCATTGATCCAGGATATTTCCGGAAGCGGAGCTGGCTGGAGAGGTCCGGCGCTGATCATTGGTGCAATCGGCATTTTACTGGGAATGTATTTATTCCCGACATTAAAACATCACAGAAGCATCGTTAACTTTATATTTGTATTTCCATTGTTATTTACATTTGTAGTAACAGTTATTATTCCATTATGCCTTGGTGTGTTTTATTCCTTTACAGACTGGAATGGAATCAAGATGACAGGATTTGTAGGATTTACAAACTATAAGGCAATGTTCAATGAACCAAGTTTTCTCTGGTCACTGATCATCACAATTCTGTTTGTAGTTCTGAACATGGTTCTGGTAAACGTAGTAGCGTTTATGCTGGCCTTACTCTGTACCTCTAAGGTTAAGGGACTCTCATTCTTCAGAGCTTCCTATTTCCTGCCAAACCTGATCGGCGGTATCGTACTTGGTTATGTATGGCAGTTCGTATTTAATAACGTACTGATCAAGATGACAAATAATATTTCACTTCTGTCAAAGACAAACACAGCTATGATGGCTATCATCGTTGTTTATATCTGGCAGTATGCAGGTTATATCATGCTGATCTATGTAACAGGTCTGACACAGGTACCTAAAGATGTACTGGAAGCATCTCAGATCGATGGCGCAAATGCTGTTACAACATTATTTAAGATCAAGATTCCGATGATCGCAGCTACAATTACAATTTGTACATTCCTTACCTTAACATCTGCATTCAAACAGTTCGATGTTAACATGGCTCTGACAAATGGTACAGGTTCTGTCACAAGTTTCTTCGGAAACTATCTGACAAACGGTACTCAGATGCTGGCTCTGAATATTTATAATACAGCGATCTCCAAGAACAATTATGCACTTGGTCAGGCGAAAGCTATTCTGTTCTTCATTATCCTGGCTGCTGTATCTATTATTCAGGTTAGAATTTCCAATAAGAAGGAGGTTGAAATGTAATGGTTACGAAGAAAACTCCAAAGGTAGTGCTTACAGCTGTTGCGATTGTTATCGCAGCGTACATATTATCTCCTTTCTATCTGGTACTTGTTAATACATTTAAGAATGCAAACGGTATTGTTGCCAACCCTGTAAGCTTTGCAGGTGCAAGCTTTGCACAGTTTAAGACAAATATTTCAAACGTTGTCAACAACTCTAACTTCAGTTTCTGGAGTGCATTCGGAACATCTGCGATCATTACAGTTGTTTCCCTTGTATTACTTGCTTTATTCGGCGGTATGGCTGCATGGGTTATCTGCCGTAACAAGACAAAATGGTCAACAGCTATTTACATGACATTTATCGCATCCATGACAATTCCTTTCCAGGTAGTTATGCTTCCTCTGGTTTCTACATTCCGTGATGTAGGTAAATTCCTTGGAATCAACATGCTTCAGTCTATTCCTGGTATTGTATTTGCATACTGTGGATTCGGTGGTGCCATGACAGTATTTATCTTAACTGGTTTTATTAAAGGTATTCCGTATGAACTGGAAGAAGCAGCAGCGATTGACGGATGTTCTCCTGAGGGAACTTTCTTCCGCATTATCCTTCCACTTCTGAAACCGGTTATTGTTACTGTTACTATTCTGAATGGTATGTGGATCTGGAACGATTACCTTCTTCCTTCTCTGATGTTAGGACAGAATGGTAAGGTTAAGACTCTTCCGGTTGCTGTACAGGCGTTTGTTGGTTCTTATGTTAAGCAGTGGGATCTGATCCTTACTGCAGCACTCCTGGCAATGATTCCGATGATCATCGTATTCCTGCTTGCTCAGAAGCAGATTATGAATGGTATGGTTGAGGGTGCTATTAAATAGGCTTGCAAATACTTTTTTGAAAAGGCTGTCGTTTTCTTCATTTATTTGGAAAGCGACAGCTTTTTAATGATTTCAAAGGGGACGCGAAGAAAAATAAATGCTTTGAACCACGGCTGCGGGGGCAGGAACTCTAAGCCTTTGGAAATTTGCTAAAACCATGCCAGAAAAATTCAAACTCGCTTCGCTCAGACAGTGAATTTTTCTGACATAACGCAAATTCCCAAAGACTAAGAGTTGCTACACCCCCTGTAGATGTGGTTCAAAACATTTATTTTTCTTCGCTGTGAACTGGCTGGTACTGTGAATGATAGTATGGAAGTGCGTTATCGGATATGGAGTGGAGAAAAAACGGAACAGAAACGGAATAGAAAATGGTAGTATAAATTTACTGATATGGGCTTGAAATGTTGGAGGTTTTATAGTAATGTAGGTGATACAACGCTTAAGGCGAGGGCTGTCTCAGGACAGTCTGTTTTTGTGAAGAAGGATGAGGAAAAGTTTTATGGAAAGGACAAAAGAAAGGTCATCGTTTCATAAGAAGTTTATCGGTGACAGGAAGTTTTATATGATGGTTCTGGCTGTGGCTGTTCCGATCATGATCCAGAATGGAATTACGAATTTCGTGAGTCTGCTGGATAATATTATGATCGGACGAATCGGTACGGAGCAGATGTCGGGGGCTTCCATTGTGAATCAGTTGATTTTTGTCTATAATCTGTGTATTTTCGGAGGGGTGTCCGGAGCGGGTATTTTCACGGCGCAGTATTTTGGACAGAAGGATCACGAGGGTGTGAGGCAGACATTCAGGTATAAGTTCTGGATGGCTGTGATTCTGACGATTGGAACGATTTTGCTGTTTTTTACTGTTGGAGAGAATCTGATCAGTATGTATCTGCAGGGAGAGGGTACTGCGCAGCAGATCGCAGATACGCTTAAGTATGGAAAGCAGTATCTGGATATTATGCTGTTGGGATTGCCGCCGTTTATGATGGTGCAGATTTATTCCAGTACTCTGAGAGAGTGCGGAGAGACTGTTCTGCCAATGAAAGCCGGGGTTGTGGCAATCTGTGTGAATCTGTTGTTTAATTATCTGTTGATCTATGGTGTATTTTTCTTCCCTAGACTGGGTGTGAGAGGTGCGGCAATCGCAACTGTGCTGTCACGTTATGTGGAGGCGGCAATTGTAATAGGCTGGACACACAGGCATACGGAGAAGAATGCATTTGCAAATGGGCTGTACAGCACGCTTAAGGTTCCTGCGAATCTGACAAAGAAGATTCTGGTCAAGGGTACACCGCTGTTGTTTAATGAGACTTTATGGGCTTCTGCCATGGCGATGCTGACTCAGTGTTATTCGATTCGAGGGCTGAATGTGGTTGCTTCGCTGAATATTTCCAATACCATCAACAATGTGTTTAATATTGTGTTTATTGCGCTGGGAGATTCTGTTGCGATTATTGTGGGGCAGCTTCTGGGTGCGGGAGATATGAAGAAAGCAAGAGATACAGATAACAAGATGATCGCGTTCTCAGTGATGTGCTGTACCTGTGTGGCAATGGTGATGTTTGTTATGGCGCCGCTGTTTCCAATGCTTTATAATACCAATGATAAGGCAAGGGAGCTGGCGAAGTATCTGATTATGATCACTGCATTCTTTATGCCGCAGAATGCGTTTTTGCATGCAACCTATTTTACTCTGCGTTCCGGTGGAAAGACGATTATTACGTTCCTGTTTGACAGTGTGTTTATCTGGTGCGTCAGTGTGCCGATCGCGTTTGTGCTGAGTCGTTATACAGGGATTCATGTGCTTGTGATTTATGCATGTGTGCAGCTGGCAGATTTGATTAAGTGTGTGATTGGATTTGTGCTGGTTAAGAAGGGTGTGTGGCTGCAGAATATTGTTTCATCATGATAAAAATTTTCAATAACATTTGGCTTGGCTAACCGATATACTATAGTCTCATCTTTGACAGTTGATTAGTTAAAAAAGCGCCACAATCCCTGTAAATACAAGGGGTGTGGCACTTTTGTCTGTATACATGAAATATAGTAATGTTTTATCTCCGCTTACTTTTTTTCTGAATTCCTTTCATTTTCCGTTTTGTTATGAATTGATAGTCCGTTCTGAATCCGCAGGTTTCATGGAGATCGTCAGTGATCTCCTGACGTTCATATACTGGCATGAAGCCCTGTTCTTCTATATCCGCAAATTTTATATCCTTTAAAGTACGAAGTAATTGTTCTGTAGTATAAGTTCCTTTCAGAGAGCGATTTAATAATCGAAAATATAACAGAGCAAGAAAGCAGGTAAGGAAATGGGCTTTAATCCGGTCTTCGCGGTTTAAGTAAACGGGTCTGGCTTCAAAGTCTGTTTTCATAGTTCTGAAACAGTCTTCAATCTGCCATCTTCCTTCACTGACTTTTAAGATATCTGCAACGTCATCATCAAGCAGATCTGTACATACCGCATAAAGCCCGTCATACATTTCTTCTTCAGCAATCTTATCTGTATCGAGATAATAGTGGATCTTAGCTTTTTCTCCTTCGTTGGTTACAGCTATCTTATTTACAAATCTTGCAGGATCGTTTGGATTTTTACGCTGTTTTTTTAGAGAGCCATTTGCAACCATTTTTTCTGCCCGACTGATCTGCTCTGCACGGATGGCTTTCTGGTAAGCAGCATATTTAGGTGAGTAGGTTATGATCAATCTTTGATCCAGTTTTTTGGTTGTAAATGGTTCGTCTTTATAATAAATCTGGTTCTTGTCATCACCTGTCAGTTTTGTAAGGTCCACAGGTTTATCATCTGCGAGACGTTTGAAGCCAGTTTTCTTTAAAGCCCATGCCCGATCTTCGGCAGGCAGTTTTTTGATGGACTGAGTGACAATAAATGCCCTCTGTCCCATGTGATTAAGAACACGGTTATCCTCAGAAGCAAGTCCGGCGTCACTGCAATAGATAAACTTATCACAGCCGAATTGCTGGAGAATCTTTGTTTCTAAAGGTTTTAAAGATTTCTGCTCATTTTGGTTTCCAGGAAAGAGTGAGAAAGCTAAAGGTATTCCGTCACCATCTGTAAAAAGTCCCATTTGAATAATGGGATTCGGATGGTGTTCTTTGCTTTTTCCGTATTTTTTATCACCATCTTCCTGTTCGATCTCAAAGTAGTAGTTTGTGCAATCATAATAAAGAATCTGATCCATTCTGTCACCGAGAAAAAAGCTATTTTTATAAACTTCTGATTGAATAAAATCCATTTCAGAAGCAAGAACAGAAAGAGCTCGGTACACATCATGAAGTTCATAAGTTGGAGGCTCAAGGAACTGTTTTGCTGCTCGGAAGGAAGAACTTTTGCTGGAAGGTTCCAGAACCCTTGTATAAATTAAATCAGATAAAATCGCATTAAGATCATATTCGAATTTATGTCGGCTTTTGATTTTTCTGCAGACAGAATCAAGCTTAAGCCCATAGTAAATCGATTGAAGGAAAAGATATCCACCAGAAAATAGCTTCTGTTTATGATAGTCCATAAGTCTGTTGGAATGAAACGGAATCATAACAGTAGCATCTTCTTTTTCACTTTTATATTTCAGAGTCTCAAGACGCGCTTGTTCATTAGCCCATTCAACAACTCCATCACGATCCGTGTGGAGCTGCGCTGATAATTCAGCTAACGTACCTAATTTTCGGATGGTTTTGGAAGTGCTTTTCCCATTGGCATTTGTATAGGACTGAGTGATGTAAAAGGACTCGGAATTTTTTGATTTTGATGTTGTTATACGCATAATAATCACCTCTGTCACTATTATACAATATATCACTAAATATTACTATATAATAAAAATAGAATTTTGACAAAAAAATAAGCCTATTTCAAGGATTTGAGGTACTTTTTTGCATTTCAATGTGTCAAACTCCCGAGTGAACAGTAACATTAAGACAGTTGAAAGATGGATATCTTCTGCATATAGTGCTGGATATAATCTGACACTTATGATAAAATTATAGTAAAAATACTCCAGATAACAGGAAATTTTAATATATGAAAGTAAAGAATAAAGACAGAATAAAAAGACAGAACAAAAAGACAATTCGGTCTGAAATGGTGAATATGCTTGTGTGGACCAGTATTATGACAATGCTTCTGGTTGGTGGAGGATTATCCGTTATCATATTCCAGTGGTCTTCAATTGCATTGCGCGAAGATATGGATTTCTATATGGAAAGTGTGGAAAAGCAGTTTACAAATCATCTGCTGTTCTGGGAAAGATCAGTAATATATCTGAGTGAAAATGAAAATATGAATTATTTTTTCCGTACCGGTTCGACAGAGGGAATTGAGAAAGTAATGAAACAGGGAGTCAACCTTTTTTCCAATCAGAATATGGTGTCGGATACATTTCCGATTGTAAGTGACTATTATGTATTTTCTAAAAATATGGAGTATAAAGGGATTCATTTTTATCCGGAGACACAATCGGCAGATAATATAAAGAATACACGTATAATTGATGGAATTAAAAGATACAGAGACCAGGACAAAATGTTCTATTACAGAAAAAACGGTCAGGAAATAGAGTGTTATTTTTCTGTTTATGATGATGACATGGAACGTATGGGATATTGTGTTGCAATATTTGATATGGAAAATATCAACAAGATCTTTTCCAAACTGGAAAAATATCAGACATATTACTGGTCAATACAGACGAATGATGGGACTGAAATAGGGGGAACAGGATTAAATGGAATTTTAAAAGATGAGCTGATTAATCTGGACGGAGAAATAAAAAAAGATCATAAAAAATACCTGTATAAAAAAAATCAGGACAGTTTTGGTTTATCTACTTACATAATAATACCAAAAAGTAAATTATATCTGGATATTAGACCGGGATTTCAGCTGGCCTGGGCAATTGCTGTATCTATGTTTATTGCAGTAGTAGTTTCAGCATTGTATTATTCAAGGAGGGTTACTTATCCGTTACAGAGAATTGTAAAAAAAATTGAACAGGTTGGAACGGGAGACTTTGAAACAAAGCTGGAGAATTACAATATTTTAGAGTTTCAGCAGATCAGCGACTCTTTTAATGAAATGACAGTGAGAATTGAAACTCTGATCAAAGAAGTATACGAAACACAATTACTTGTGAAAGAAGCGCGGCTTCAGTATCTGCAAGCTCAGATAAATCCACATTTTATGTTTAATGTACTGACAATGATTGCTATTAAGGTAAAAAAACACCGCGATGAAGAATTATATCAGACGGTAACATCTTTTGCAGGATTAATGAGAGGAAAATTGTTCAGAAGAAATGAGGTTGAGATAAAGTTAAAAGAAGAAATGGAAATAGCCGGATTTTACTTATACCTTCAGAGTGAAAGATTTAAGGATATCATTACCTATAATATTGAATGGGAGTCTGATGAGATAAAGGAATGTTATGTCCCCAGACTCTGTATAGAACCGATAGTAGAGAATGCGGTCATCCATGGACTGGAGCCAAAGGGAACAGAAGGCAGAATCAGGGTAGCAATCAGAGAAGCTTCTGAAGATTCTATAAATATTGTTGTAGAAGACGATGGCGTAGGATTTAATGTGAATGAAATGGATGACAGGAAAGATAATAAGAATCCTCGAGTAGGTGTCATGAACATTCAGAGACTGATACGTAATCTTTATGGTGATAAATATGGCGTATTATTCCAGAGCGAGATTGGAAAAGGAACAATAGTTACGGTCTGTCTTCCTATGAGAAAGGATAGAACAGTTTAACCGAATCAGGTATCCCCTGTTTCAATTGCGGATATATGCTTGAATAGGAGTTTAGCGGGAAGGGAATTAATATGTGGAAGGTTATAGTAGCAGATGATGAACCATTTATAAGAGAAGCATTAAAAGAAATGATTCCGTGGGATGAACTGGGATGTCATCTTGCAGAAGCATTAAAAAATGGGAAAGAAGTAGTAAATGCTGTAGAAAAATACAAACCGGATATCGTAATACTGGATATACAAATGCCGCTTATGACAGGGATGGAGGCTGCGCAGTGGATACATGAGAATTATCCGGATATAGTAGTTGTGCTGCTTACGGCATATGAAGATTTTAAATATGCTCAACAGGCGATTGTATTTCAGGTGAAAAGATATGTGATAAAGAGTAATTTGTTTGAAGATCTTCCCAAAGCATTGGAAGAAATTTCTGAAGAATTGAAGAAAGATAATCGTTCAGAGAAGAACAGAACAGAAGTATACGCAGGACAGAAAAACAAACTGAATGATAATGAATTGAATAAAATTGTCTATAATATTATAAGTTGTATGCGGAGTGGGGATGAGAATGTATGCATGGAAGAAATGCAGAAATTACGTTCGGCTATCAGAGATTACTCAGACTCTTATATACGAAGTGCCGCTATTCTGTTTATTTCCGAGTGTCACAGATTGTATATTGAATATGGAGATGATGAAGTAACCGGATTCGATATGGAACAGGAAGATGCTATCAATTTGATTCTTGAAACAAAACGGATTATTGAGATTGAAGATTGTCTGGAAAGTATGATGCTATCATTTGTCAGAAAGAAAAATAAAAAAATTCAGACTGCGGATGAACTGATTGATTCCATTAACAAATTTATAGAGAAAAATTATACGAAGAAAATAAGCCTGGATCTTATTGCGGATGCGGTACATGCAAACAGATGTTACATCAGCAGAATATATAAGGAACGGACAGGCGAGAAACTGTTCGAAACGATTAATCAGAAAAAAATTGAAATTGCCAAGAAATATATTGAAGACGGAAAGATGAGAGTTTATGAAATAGCAGACAGTATAGGATGGGAAGATACGGCATATTTTTCACGTGTTTTTAAAAAATATACAGGATATTCCCCGAAGGAGTATGAGAAACTTTACCGGAGGTAAATCGTTATGAAAAAATGTCTGATACTTCTTCTGATGTTGCTGATGTGTTTATCAGGATGTGGAACATTGTCACAGTCAGATGAAATCAGTATTGTTCTTTTACATGGCTGGGGAACAATGGAAGAAGATAATCAGGCCATGAGGGAAATATATAGTGAATTCGAAAAAGATAATCCGGATATTTCTCTGAAAATGATATCCATGCCTTCGCCGGAAAATGTAACATCAAAAGTAAAAGAAATGATTTCTGTAGGAAAATTGCCAAATCTCATTTATATCGGCGAAACAGGAATCGATACATTATATTCTTTTATGGTTACTCAGGGATATGTGATTGATATTATGCCTTATATAGAAAAGGATAAAGAATTTCAGAGTATGATTGCTCCGGAAACTCTGATGAAATGGAAAACTGCAGATGGAAAACTCTATACGGTTACAGATGTTCTGAATACAGGTGGTTACTGGTATAATAAACAGATATTTGAAAATGCAAAGATACAGAAAACGCCGGAAAACTGGAAAGAATTTCTGGAATGTTGTAAGAAGATAAAACAATGGGCAGAGCAGGAGAAACTGGATACGGTTTCCATGCATCTGGATTATAACACAATTGAATGTATGATGCAGTCATATATTGGAGATACTGATTCTGATGAGAAAAGTATCTCGGAGGCGTTGAAATTATTAAATGAAATTAAAGATTATGCTGATGTGGAAAAAAATTATACATACAGGGATAGATTAAGAAGTTTTAATGTAGGGCATTCGGCAATTTATGCCGGTGGTATAGACAGTGAACAGAAGATAAATCCTAAATTAAAAATGGAATATGCAATGTTTCCGGACAAAAATAATAAAGATGTGGCGATGGTATCTGCGTATCCCGGATATTTTATTGGAAGTTCCAGTGATACAAAACAAAAAGAAGCTTGTATACGTTTTCTGAAATATATGCTCAGTGAAAAGGTGCAGACGAAAATATGGAAAAAAACTGGTCAGATACCTTCGAATCCGAACGTAAATATAGCTGATCTTTCGGGACAAAACGATGTTATATATGAAGCATATGCTAAATTGAAGAAAGCGGATATTGTCAGGGAACTTCCTGGAAATGACTGGGATTTTGAACAAAGAGAAGATTTTGAAGCCAATATTTTCAGATATCTGTCAGGAGATATTTCAGAAGATGAGATTGTGGACTCATTAAAAAGTAAATAAATCAAAAGAAAAAAGTAAATATTGTGCAAGAAAAAAGTGGTGGAAGATGGATTCTTGAGATAGATGCATCTTTCGCCCTTTTTTATAAGAAAAAGGAAATAATGTACAGATTAATGGCAATGAAGTGAATGGAGATTTGTCTGAAATTCGATTATGATAAATCTACCAAATAAAGGAGGGTGACAAAATGAAGTTGAAAAAAGCGGGAGCATTGGGGCTGAGCTGTGTGATAGCAATTGGAAGCATGGCCGGATGTGGATCATCTAAAGAGAAAGAAAAAACAGACGGAAAAGAAGAAATTTCGGGAGAGATAAGATATGCATTCTGGGATACAGCCCAGCAACCATACTTTGAAAAATGCATAGAGAAGTTTAATGAGCAGTATCCGGATGTGAAAGTTACGTTGGAACCGAGTTCATGGGATGAATACTGGACAAAACTTGAGGCAGGAGCAACTGGCGGAAGTATTGCAGATGTATTTTGGATGAACGGTCCAAACATCATGAAATATGCGGACGGAGATGTTCTGATGGATATCAGTGACCGTATTAAAGAAGATAATATTGATACAGGAAAGTATCCGGAGGCATTGGTTGAACTTTATAATGTTGATGGAAAACAGTATGCAATTCCGAAAGATTTTGACACGATCGGTGTATGGTACAATAAAAAGATTTTTGATGAAGCAGGAGTTCCATATCCAACAGATGACTGGACATGGGATGACATGGCAGACATTGCAAAACAGTTAACCAGGAGTGATGGAAGTGTATACGGAATTTCTGCCGGATATGAAACACAGATAGCTATTTATAACACCATTTTTGCCAATGGAGGAAAAATTATATCTGAGGATAAGAAAACGTCCGGTTATGATACAGAAGCAACTCAGGCAGGTGTACAGTGTTGGGTAGATATGATGAAAGATGGAGTAAGCCCATCAGAGGCATCTTTGGAAGAGACCCAGGGAAATGTACAGTTCTTATCCGGAAGACTTGGAATGTACTGGTGCGGATCATGGTTTCTGAGTCAGGTTCTTGATTCAGATATTAAAGACGATATTGATGTTGCCCCTGTTCCATCTATTAATGGAAAACAGGCCACAGTAATTCATGGTCTTGGAAATTGTATTTATAAAGATACGAAAAATCCGGAAGCAGCATGGAAATGGGTTGAGTTTTTATCAGGTGAAGAGGCAAATAAACTTTCTGCTGAAATGGGAGCTGCAATTCCAGCCTATGAAGGAACTGCTGATATTTGGGTAGATAAGAATAAAGCCTATAATCTTTCTACATTTGTTACAGCATCAAAGGAATATTCCTATCCATATCCTGTATCCAAAAATACAGCAGAGTGGGAACAATATCAGGCAGAAGAACTTAAGAAAGCATATAATTTTCAGGTAGATGTAAAAGATGCCTGTGATACTCTTGCAGAAAAGATGAACGAAGTTTTAGCCAGTGAATAAGGATTGGATAAAATGGAAAGGCATTTGCGTTGTCAGCAAGTGCCTTTCTTAATAAAATGCGAAAGGGGAAGTGGTATATGAAGGCAATCAGTAAACGGAAAAAATGGACTATATATCCGGCTATACCATGATTTTACCATTGGTTTTAGGTCTTGGAGTGTTCTATTTTTACCCTATTTTTAAAGTGTTTTATGACAGTTTTCATGAGGTTGGTGCTTTTAATAAAACTAAATGGGTCGGATTGGAAAATTACATACAAATGTTTCACGATTCAACAATGTGGCATGCACTATTTAATACCATGAGATATGTTCTTGTGATTGTGCCATCAGTAATTATTTTGTCTTTACTTCTGGCCGTATTTTTAAATATGAAGATTAAAGGCAAATCTTTTTTCAGAGTAGTGTATTTCATACCTGCGATTACAATGAGTGCTGCAGTTGCTATGATTTGGAGATGGATGTTTAATAGTGATTATGGTATTATCAATTACATTTTAAATATATTTGGAATGGATTCGGTGCAGTTCTTAAGTAATCCCCAATTAGCCTGGATTGCAATCTGCATTGTAAGTGTATGGAGCAGTGTTGGTTATAATATGATTATTCTGCTGGCTGGAATTCAGGGAATATCCAGAAGTTATTATGAAGCTGCATCAATGGATGGTGCCAGTGGAATCAGACAGTTCTTTAGTATTACATTACCATTAATAACACCTACATTGTTTTTTGTGTTAGTAACCACATTGATCTCAACTTTCCAGACATTTGATACCATTTATATGATGATACAGAAAACAGGTCTTGCAATGGAATCGTCACAAAGTATGGTAGTTTATTTTTATAAGAATGCATTTGAGTTCTCAAAGAAAGGATATGCATCAGCACTTGCAGTATTTCTGTTTTTGATCATTATGCTCATTACTGCATTACAGATGAAACTTCAGAAAAAATGGGTTAATTACGAATAGGAGGAACTCTTATGAAGTCGAAAAAAGTAAACTGGGGTCATGTAATTGTATTTATAATTCTGATTCTTTGTATGATAGTAACGCTACTGCCATTTGTATGGATGATCCTTACATCATTAAAGACACAGGCAGAGTCAATTTGTATTCCGTTAAAGATATTTCCGGAAAAACCGTTATTCTCAAATTATGCGGCAGTGTTTACAAAGATTCCATTTGCAAAAATGTATTTAAATACAGCTGTTACGGCCACTGTCATCGTAGTAGTACAGTTAATCCTCTGCTCTATGGCAGCATATGCATTTGGAAGAATCAAATTTCCAGGAAGAAATATTATTTTTGGAACATTGCTTGCTGTACTGATGGTTCCATCATCTTTTTTTATCCTGCCACAGTATCTGATGATACAGAAAATGGGATTGTTAAACACAATACCGGCGTTATTTATACCAGGATTGTTCAGTGCTTTTGGAACATTTCTGATGAGACAGTTTTTTATGGCACTTCCGAACGAACTGGAAGATGCGGCGAGAATTGACGGTTGCAATCATTTTATGATTTTTTCAAGAATTATGTTTCCTCTTGTAAAGCCAGGTTTGGTAGCTCTTGCTATTCTTACTTTAAGAAGTGCCTGGAATGATTTGATGTGGCCGATGATTGTTAACACATCACCGGAAAAAATGACCCTTTCAGCCGGATTATCCTATCTTCAGGGACAGTATGCAACAGATTATCCGGTTATGATGGCAGGTGCGGTTCTTGCAGTCCTTCCATTACTTATATTATTTGCTCTTTTCCAGAAGCAGTTTATTGAAGGAATCGCTTTACAGGGAATAAAAGGATAAGATATAAAAACATTTGATATTTGGAGGAAAAATATTATGGGAAATAAAGTCAGAATAGGAATGATTGGTCTTGGAGCCAGAGGAAAAGGACTTCTGGAAACTGCATATTTAGAGCATCCGGATGCAGAGTTTGTTGTAGTATGCGATAAATATGAAGACCGATGTCAGGAAGCTGCGAAAGTGATTGAAAAGAGTGGAAGAAACACTCCTAAAATGGTGACAGATTATAAAGAAGTACTGCAGATGCCGGATGTAGATGCAGTTATCATCTGTGCATCCTGGGATATGCATGTAGAGATGTGTATTGAAGCAATGAAAGCAGGAAAATATGTGGGATGTGAAGTAGGTGGAGCATATTCATTGCGTGAATGCTGGAAATTAATTGAAACATATGAAGAAACAAAAGTGCCTGTTATGTTTCTGGAAAACTGTCTGTATGGCAGAGACGAAATGATGGTATTAAACATGGCAGAACAGGGAGTGCTTGGCGAAATTGTTCATTGTGAGGGGGGTTATCGTCATGACCTGAGAGAAGAAGTTGCATTTGGAAAGGAAAACAGACATTATCGCCTTTCCAATTACATTCATCGCAATACAGAAAATTATCCGACACATGAATTAGGCCCTATTGCAAAAATACTTCATATTAACAGAGGTAACAGACTCCTTTCTTTAACTTCTGTTTCTTCAAAGGCAGCTGGTTTAAAGGAATATATCAAAGAGAAGAAGGCAGATGATGAGGTATTATCAAATACAACATTTAATCAGGGAGATATTGTTAATACAATTATTAAATGCAGTAATGGGGAAACAATTTTATTGACTCTGGATACCACATTGCCAAGATATTATTCCAGAGGATTTACGGTTCAGGGAACAAAAGGAATGTATACGGAAGATAACCGTTCTATTTTCCTTGATGGAGAGAAATCAGCAGAAGATCATTTTGAGTGGAAAAAACATTGGGGAAATGTCGAGGAATACAGAGATAAATATGAACATCCTGTATGGAAAAAATATCTGGATGCCGGAGTAAAAAAAGGACATGATGGAATGGATTTTCTTGTATTTTCAGATTTTATCAAATGTGTTCAGGAAAATTCAGAAGCTGTAATAGATGTTTATGATATGGCAACATGGATGAGTATATCTGTACTTGCAGAAGAATCTATTTCTATGGGAGGACAGCCAATTGCTATACCTGATTTTACCAGTGGGAAATGGATGAATCGAAAATAGTATAAAATAAAGGAAGAGACAGAATATATGCAGTGGAAATTAAACTACAGGGAACCGGCAAAAGAGTGGATTGAATCGCTTCCTCTGGGAAATGGTGAGATTGGAGCCATGGTTTCGGGAGGCACCAGACAGGAGACAATAGAGTTAAATCTGGATACTTTGTGGTCTGGCAGTCAGAAGCAGTCAGAACCGTATCCTGATCTTCCTGACTGGAATCATATCAGAAAACTGGTATTTGAAAGCAGATACAATGAGGCGGAAGAATATGCAAAATCCCATATTCTAAGAGACTGGACAGCAGCATATCTTCCTGTGGGAACTGTTGATGTACAGATGCTGACAGAAAATGGAAACAATGAGATAATGGAGTATAAACGGGAACTGTCACTAAATGATGCTTTACATACAGTACACTGGATTGAGGGCGGGGTAACTTATCAGAAAGAAACATTTGTTAGTATGTCTGATAATGTTCTGGTGATGAAAATATCAACAGACAGTGATTCAGAAGTAAAAGTACATGTTTCATTAAGAAGCCAGATGCCCTGCGTCTGGAGAAAAAGTGAAAATATGCTGGTATTCGAGGCAAATGCTCCGGTTTATGCAGCTCCCAATTATTATCAATGCGAAGAACCAATCCGGTATAAAGAAAACTCAGGGATTAAATTTGGAATTATGCTGAAACCAGTTCTGAAATCAGGTACTATAGAAAAAAATGAAAATGGTCTGACCATTAGAACCGGTGATGATTTTTATATTATTCTGACCGGAAAGACAGATTTTGATGGTTGCGATAATATTATAGAATTTATGAGCGATATATTGAAGTGTGCTGAGTATAAGGGGTATAAGCAATTAAAACAGAACCACCTGGAGACATACCATTCGTTTTTTGACAGATTAGATCTTCACATGGGGGAATCTGATGATTATTTTGAGAAGACAGACACAATTCAACAAATGAAAGCCTTTGAAAAGGGTGAAAATACTTCGGAGTTTGCCACTTTATTATTTCATTATGCCCGATATCTCATGATCTGTTCTTCGAAACCGGGGACACAGGCTGCAAACTTACAGGGAATCTGGAATAATCAGATGAGAGCGCCCTGGAGCTCAAATTACACAGTCAATATCAATACAGAAATGAATTACTGGATGGCTGAAAGTTGTAATCTTGGTGACTGCCATACTGCGCTTTTTGAACTGATTGACAGAACCGTTAAAAAGGGAAAAATTACAGCGCAAAAACTATATGGTCTTGAGGGCTGGGTTAGTCATCACAATATAGATATATGGGGGAATTCTGATCCGGTTGGGAAATATGCACAGGATGGCAGTCCGTGCCAGTATGCTTTGTGGCCAATGAGTTCAGCGTGGCTTTGCAGGCATATGTGGGAACATTATTGCTATACGTTAGATGGGGATTTTCTGAAAGACAGGGCATACCCGGTAATACGGGAAGCCGTTCGTTTTTATCTTGGATATTTAACGGAATATGATGGTTATCTTGTCACTTGTCCGTCCACTTCTCCTGAGAATTGCTTTTTAGATAGGAAAGGAGAAAAACACAGCGTAACTTTTGCTTCTACTATGGATATTTCCATATTAAAGGAATTGTTTGCGACGTACCTTCAGATATGTAAAATTCTTAAAGTTGATGTGTTGGAGAAAGAAACTGAGTTTGCATTGAAGAAGCTGCCGCCTTTTAAAATCGGTCATGATGGACAGCTTCAGGAATGGTACAGAGATTACAGGGAAACAGATATTCATCATAGACATGTATCTCATTTGTACGGTTTATATCCTGGAAATGTTATAAAGGAGACAGACCAGGAGTTGAAAAAAGCGTGTGAAATATCCTTAAACCGCAGAGGAAGTCAGGGAACCGGATGGTGTATGGTTTGGAAAGCAAGTCTTTGGGCCAGACTTAAAAATGGAGAGAAAGCATTTGAACTTTTAAAAAATCAGGTCAATCTTACTCATACAACAGAAGTGGATATGTCCGGCGGAGGAATTTATCCTAATTTGTTCTGTGCACATCCTCCGTTTCAGATTGACGGGAATTTTGGGTTTGCAGCAGCTATATCTGAAATGCTTTTACAGAGTCAGAACAATGACATCGAATTATTACCTGCAATACCGGAACAATGGAAAAGAGGACAGATTAAAGGGATTAAGGCAAGAGGAGGATACACGGTTGATTTTAGCTGGAAAAATGGAAAAGTGTACTATATTAAAATCAGTGCATTAAAAGAAGGAAATGTAATCGTCAGATATAACGGCCAGATCAGCAGATTCTTTTTTAAAGAAGGACAGAACAAGGTATGTTTACAGAAAACGGGCAGAAAATAATGCAGGACATCAGTGGGAAGAGAAAGGAATGACAGCTTTATGAAGAGACCAGTTTTAGTGATTATGGCAGCAGGAATGGGAAGTCGATATGGGGGGTTAAAACAGATTGATCCTATAGATAGGGAAGGGCACATCATTATAGATTTTTCTATCTATGACGCGAGAAGAGCAGGATTTGAAAAGGTTGTATTCATTATAAAAAAAGACAATGAAGAAGAATTTAAAGAAGTGATCGGAAATAGAATAAGCAAATTTATGGATGTTGCCTATGCATTTCAGGAACTTTCGAACATTCCTGAAAATTATCAGGTTCCAGATGGGAGAAAAAAACCGTGGGGAACTGCTCATGCAGTGCTTAGCGCGGCTGATAAAATAGATGGTCCGTTTGCAGTAATTAACGCAGATGATTATTATGGATATCATGCGTTTTCTGTTATTTATAATTTTCTTACAACACATGAAGATACAGAAAAATATTCATATACAATGGTGGGATATCGTCTGAAAAATACGGTGACAGATAATGGGGATGTTTCCAGAGGAATCTGTACGGTTAATCAGGAAGGAAAACTGGTACAAATTGTGGAAAGAACACAGATTGAAAAGCGGAAAACCGGAATTGTCTTTACAGAGGATAAGGGCCAGACATGGGAAGAACTGGATGGAGAGACACTGGTGTCTATGAACATGTGGGGCTTTACAGAAAGTATTTTACAGGAAATAAAAAAAGGATTTCCTGCTTTTCTGGAAAAAGGTCTTCAAGAAAATCCTATGAAATGTGAATATTTTCTTCCATCAGTTGTAAGTGAACTGATCGAATCTGAAAAGGCCATAGTTACAGTACTGGAATCAGAAGATAAATGGTATGGCGTGACTTACAGAGAAGATAAACCACTGGTAATGAATGCAATTGAGAAATTGAAAGATGAAGGTATATATCCTCAGCACTTATGGAAGGACTAAAAATGAATAAAATTTCCAAAGAAGAGTTAGAAGAAGTTATTAATGAATTTCAATATGAAGGAAAATTGGTCTTTATAAAACCATATGGGAGTGGCCATATTAATGACACATTTTTACTGAAATATGAAATCGGATACATGGGTTCATTAAATGTGATTTTACAGAGGATGAACAGGGAAATTTTTGAAAAACCTGTTGAACTAATGGAAAATGTCATAGGAGTTACAGAACATTTAAAGAAAAAAATTGTGGAAATGGGCGGGGATCCTGAAAGGGAAACGTTAAATCTTATTCCTGCTAAAAACGGAAAAAAATACGTGATAGATTCCCAGGGCGAATACTGGCGATCATACATTTATATTACAGATGCTACCAGCTATGACAAGGTGGAAAAACCTGAAGACTTTTATGAAAGTGCTGTAGCGTTTGGAAAGTTTCAGGGGTTACTATCAGACTATCCGGCAGAATCTCTGCATGACACCATCAGAGGATTTCATGATACAAAAGCCAGATTTCTTGCATTTCAAAATGCAGTAGAAAAAGATATCTGTGGACGAAAAGCAAGTGTAAAAAAGGAAATTGAGTTTGTCTTGGAACATGAAAAGTTGACAACAGTTTTTGACACTTTGATTCGAAAAGGTGAAATTCCACTTCGTGTAACACACAATGATACAAAGTTAAATAATGTTATGATTGACGATAAGACAGGAAAAGGAATTTGTGTAATTGATCTTGATACGATTATGCCAGGACTGGCTATGAACGATTTTGGAGATTCTATTCGTTTTGGAGCCAGTACAGCAGCAGAAGATGAGATTGATTTGACCAAAGTATCCTGTGATATGAATTTATATGAAATCTATTTAAGAGGATTTCTGAAAGGATGTAACGGAAAACTCACTTCAAAAGAAATGGAGTTGCTCCCGTTTGGAGCGAAAGTGATGACTTTTGAATGTGGTATGCGCTTTCTTACTGATTATCTTGAAGGAGATCATTATTTTAAGATTCACAGGGAAAACCATAATCTGGATCGATGTCGTACACAGTTTAAGCTTGTTGAGGATATGGAAAATAAATGGGAGATAATGCAGAAAATTACAGAAAAATATAGGCGGATGTATAAGCAGGAAAAATCAGATTACTTCGGATATTGACAAGAGAGCTGTAGAAAGAGCCAGAGAATATGAAGAAGAAACTCAATTTGCGCTGTATTAAGAGGAATGTGAACGGCAGATATTGCATATTGAATTAATGATAAAAAAAATCAATAACATTTGGCTTGACTAACCGATATACTATAGTGTATCATCAGTGCAAGTCAGATAGAAACAGTCTTATAAAACTGTTATAATATGACTTGTTGTTTGATTCACATCATGCTATTTGTGAATTGATATATGTAACATGAATTCTCTTTGCACTGCATTACATTCAACAGAATGCGAGATCAACAGTACAAACTGAGCAGGCGATGCCCGAGATGCTCGAGGGTGTGGGGCCGGGCCGCGTGAAGCGGCAGCAGATATGAAAATTTTCAGACATATCTGTGGGACAGTGTATGTTCCGCAGGTGTGTCTTTTTGTTTTCTGAAAAGTATGTTTTGGAAAGATTTTCTTTTAGAGGGATTTTTTTAGGAGGATTTTCTGAGACAGGTGCAGTTCCGAAATACAAAAAGACCCCTGTAAGACCGCACTTTGATAAGTCACAGAAAGGAAATATATTTTCTGACTGTGGCGCAATGTATGTGACATAAGAAGAACCTGTAAACTCAAATATAGGAAAGTACAAAAGCTTATATATTTGAAAAGAAAATTTAGGAGGTCCTGGTTATGGAACAGACAAAACAGTTAAACATGACAGCAATGTCAGACAAGACAAACAGTAACACGACAGCTAAGAAAGAAGAGCCTGCATGGGAACATAAGGTGGCAATGAAGGTATCGGGTGTGAGTATTGCAGTAAACCTGTTACTTTCCTTATTTAAATTACTTGCCGGAATTCTGGCACATTCAGGTGCCATGATCTCAGATGCAATTCATTCAGCATCTGATGTGGGAAGTACTTTCGTAGTAATAGTCGGTGTGAATTTATCCAGCAAAAAATCCGATAAGGAGCATCAGTATGGACATGAGCGGATGGAATGTGTATCTTCCATTATTTTGTCCGGGTTACTTCTGGCAACCGGTATCGGAATTGGTATGAATGGAATTGAGAACATTATTAAGAGTACTTCAGGAGCAAGCATTGCAATTCCCGGAACATTGGCACTGATTGCGGCAGTTGTTTCTATTGTAGTGAAGGAATGGATGTTCTGGTATACGAGGAGTGCTGCGAAGAAAATAAACTCTGGCGCACTGATGGCAGATGCATGGCATCATCGTTCAGACGCAATGTCCTCTGTTGGTGCATTTATCGGTATCCTGGGTGCGAGACTTGGCTTCCCGATTCTGGATCCAATTGCCAGTGTGGCAATCTGTGTACTGATCGTGAAAGCATCTGTAGATATTTTCAGAGATGCTATTGATAAGATGGTTGACCATTCCTGCGATGAGGCAACAGAAGAGAGAATGAAAGAAGTGATCATGGGAGTGAAAGGAGTGAAGGGAATCGACCTTCTCCAGACACGATTATTTGGTTCTAAGATGTATGTGGATATTGAAATCTCAGCAGATGGTGAGATTCCACTGAATGAGGCACATGACGTTGCAGAGAATGTTCATCATACTATAGAGAAAAATTTTAAAGACGTAAAACACTGCATGGTTCATGTGAATCCGGTGAATGAGTAAATAAAAGCGAGACTGTCCGAAGTATAATCTGGGCAGTCTTTTTTTATTGAGTGATCATCTATGTGTTAAAGTTAAGCGAAACTTTTATATTCTGTTCCTAGTACATCGTTTTCGAAATAACTATACCACTCACTTGTCTGCGAATCCGATTGCACAGGTCTAAAAGCCTCAG
>PPYE01661809.1_pt1 | contig 36356 bp, 27 predicted proteins | sample 1559881 | NCBI WGS metagenome assembly PPYE01 (sample SAMN08240022, study PRJNA423297) | Human gut metagenome, whole genome shotgun sequencing project.
ACCCAGATGAGGGATGCAGAAGGGGATGCGCTGGAGTCCATGCTCTCTGAGTACAGCCGCTTAAACCACCAGTTTGAACTGGCAAACGGCTACGCCTACAAAAGTGAAGTAACCGGCGTCTTAAAAGGCCTGGGATTTACAGAAGAAGAATTCACAAAACCGGTCAATACTCTTTCCGGCGGCCAGAAGACGCGTGTCTCCCTGGGCCGTCTTCTTCTCTCCAATCCGGACATCATTCTTCTGGACGAGCCCACAAACCACCTGGATATGGAATCCATCGCATGGCTGGAAAATTATCTGATCAATTACAGCGGCAGCGTTATTATCGTTGCCCACGACCGGTATTTCCTAAACCGGGTGGTTAAAAAGATCATTGAACTGGACCGGGGACATTCCCAGGTCTATCTGGGAAATTACGATGAGTACAGCCAGAAGCGGGCCATGATCCGTCAGGCCCAGATGAAGGCCTACTTAAACCAGCAGCAGGAAATCCGCCATCAGCAGGAAGTCATCGCAAAGCTGAAATCCTTCAACCGGGAAAAATCCATCAAGCGGGCGGAAAGCCGGGAGAAGATGTTAGCCAAAGTGGAGGTTCTTGAAAAGCCCACGGAAGTAAATGACGCCATGTCCATCACCCTGGAACCCAGGACGGAAAGCGGAAACGATGTGCTGACCATCCGGAACCTCGGGAAGGCCTTCGGCTCCTTAAATCTGTTCCAGCATGTGGATATCGATATCCGCCGCGGCGAAAGGATCGCCGTCATCGGAAACAACGGAGCCGGAAAATCCACCCTGTTAAAGATCATCATGGGAATGCTGCCCGCCGATGCCGGGGAGATCCGGCCGGGTGCCCGCGTCCATGTGGGCTACTATGATCAGGAGCAGCAGGTACTCCATCCGGAAAAGACAATTTTCGAGGAAATTCAGGATGCGTATCCGGATATGGACAACACACGTGTCCGCAGTGTCCTGGCCGCTTTTCTCTTTACCGGGGATGATGTGTTTAAGAAGATCTCCGACTTAAGCGGCGGCGAACGGGGCCGCGTCTCCCTGGCAAAGTTAATGCTCTCGGAAGCAAACTTCCTGATCCTGGACGAGCCCACAAACCATCTGGACATTACCTCAAAGGAGATCCTGGAGGACGCCTTAAACCATTATACCGGAACCGTCCTTTACGTTTCCCATGACCGCTATTTCATCAATAAGACAGCCACCAGGATCCTGGAGCTGACCGGTCAGACCTTTATTAACTACATCGGCAATTATGACTACTATCTGGAAAAGAAGGAAGAACTAACCCGCATTTATACCGGCCAGACCGGTTCCGCCTCTTCCCTTTCTTCTAAAACGGCAGGACCTCTGGCAGGTCTTACCGCCGGCTCTGTCTCCTCTTCTTCTCTTTCCGAAAAGGAAGAAAGCGCCGGCAAACAGGACTGGAAAGCGCAGAAAGAAGAACAGGCCCGTCTCAGGAAACGTCAGAACGATCTGAAAAAAACAGAGGAAGCCATCCTTAACCATGAAACCCGCATGGAAGAAATCGATCAGCTGCTGGCCTCCGAAGAGGTCTATACGAATGTTTCCCGGCTGATGGAGCTGAATCAGGAAAAAGAGACTCTGACCCGCCAGCTGGAAGAACTTTACGAAGCCTGGGAGAGTCTGGCAGAATAGTCTCTGGCTCTTTCCAGTCCGGCATTAAGAAAGGAGTACCATCTATGGAACGAATGAAACGCCCTCTGGCTATTGTCTGTCTGATCCTGATGGGAGTACTGATTGCAGGCGCTGTCATCCTGGCCCTCATCGGTACAGAAGAAGCGGCCCGTCTCCTTATGGCAGACCTCTTCTGCCTGATTGTCATCCCTGCCGTCTTTTACGGCTACCAGATGCTTTTAAATATGATAAAAAAGAAAGAGCATGACAACGAAAAGGATGCCAGTTAAATGATACGTATAGATCTGCCATGCGCCGGAAAAATGCGGCGCATGGCGCATAACAGAAAAAGCTGCCCCGTCCCGACAAATACCGTCGATGATGAGGCAGCTTCCTGCTGCTTAAAACCTATCGGAAAATAATATCGTCACGTCCCGGTCCGTTGGATACCATAGTGATCTTTACACCGATCTCCTTCTCCACGAACTCAATGTACTTCCGGCAGTTCTCCGGCAGATCTTCATACTTCTTAATTCCCCGGATATCCGACTTCCAGCCGGGAAGCGTAGTGTAAACCGGCTTGGCTTTCTCTAACTTCACGGTGGTGGGGAAGTCTTTCGTCACCTGTCCGTCTACCTCGTAGCCTACGCATACCGGAATCTCATCCAGATACCCCAGCACATCCAGTACAGTGAAAGCCACTTCCGTAGCCCCCTGGATCCGGCAGCCATAGCGGGTAGCCACTGCATCAAACCATCCCATACGACGAGGACGGCCGGTGGTAGCGCCAAACTCGCCGCCGTCGCCGCCTCTGCGGCGCAGCTCATCTGCCTCGTCGCCAAAGATCTCGCTGACGAAAGCGCCGGCTCCTACTGCGCTGGAATAAGCCTTAACTACAGTAATAATATCCTTGATCTCATAAGGAGGAATCCCCGCTCCAATGGCGCCGTAAGCAGCCAGCGTAGAAGAAGACGTTACCATTGGGTAAATTCCGTGGTCCGGATCTTTTAATGATCCTAACTGTCCCTCCAGCAGGATCCGCTTTCCATCGGCAATCGCCTGATGAAGATAAGCAGATACATCGCACACGTAAGGCGCAATCATATCCCGGTACTGACGGCAGGTTTCCAGAAGTTCCTCCGCATCAAGGAGAGGCTTGTGATACAGATGCTCTAAAAGCACATTCTTCTGCTCGCATACCCGCTGGATCTTTTCCCGGATTACCTGGTCATCGAAAAGCTCGCTGACCTGAATACCGATCTTTGCATATTTATCAGAATAAAACGGCGCAATTCCGGACTTCGTGGAGCCGAAGGATTTTCCGGCCAGACGAGCCTCTTCATATGTGTCAAACAGCACGTGATAAGGCATCAGGATCTGCGCTCTGTCCGAAACCAGGATCTTCGGCTTCGGAACGCCTCTCTCCACCAGGGACTGAATCTCATTAATTAAGTACGGAATATTCAGTGCTACACCATTGCCGATAATACTGGTAGTGTGATCGTAGAATACACCGGATGGCAGCAGGTGCAGGGCAAACTTTCCATAGTTATTGATGATAGTGTGGCCGGCATTGCTTCCTCCCTGAAAGCGGATAATAATATCCGACTCCTTGGCAAGCATATCGGTAATCTTTCCCTTACCTTCATCGCCCCAGTTAGCACCAACGATAGCTCGAACCATTCTGTTTCCTCCTTTGGGATTAACCCGTGTTCATTCTCTTACCCTACTAATTTACACCAAAATCCGACATAAGTAAAGGACATATTTATTATATTAGTTATGAATCTTATTAGTAATACTTATATTATAACGTAAAGTCCCTACACGTTAATTTCGGCAGTCATTCCCAAAAGCTCCTGGTTCGCCTCCAGCACCGGGCGGATGCATTCTTCCAGGAATTCCTCCACCTGGCGGGGAGCGCGTCCCACGTACTTTTTCGGATCCATGGTCTGCTTTAAAGCATCCAGACTCAAGTTAAAGGCCGGATCTGCAGCAATTAATTCCAGGAGATTGTTTTCTCCGCCGTTTTCTTTTACATTTCTTCCGGCTTCCATGGACAGGGTGCGGATCCGCTCATGCAGCTCCTGCCGGTCTCCGCCTGCCTTTACTGCATCCATCATGATATTTTCCGTGGCCATGAAGGGAAGTTCCGCCATCATATGCTTTTCGATTACCTTCGGATAAACCACCAGACCGTCTACTACATTCAGATACAGATCCAGCATGCCATCCACTGCCAGGAATCCTTCCGGAACGGAGAGACGCTTATTCGCCGAATCATCCAGCGTCCGCTCAAACCACTGGGTAGAAGCCACCAGCATGGGGTTCATCACATCTGCCATCACGTAATTGGACAGGGAAGCGATCCGCTCGCTGCGCATGGGGTTCCGCTTGTAGGCCATGGCGGAAGAACCGATCTGATTCTTCTCAAAGGGCTCCTCGATCTCCTTTAAATGCTGCAGAAGACGGATGTCATTGGAAAACTTGTGGGCGCTCTGGGCAATGCCGGCAAGAACGGAAATTACCCGTGTGTCGATCTTTCGTGAATACGTCTGTCCGGACACCGCATAGCAGCTGTCAAAGCCCATCTTCCGTGCGATCATCTGATCTGCCTTCCGGCACTTCTCATGGTCGCCGTCAAACAGTTCCAGGAAACTGGCCTGTGTTCCGGTAGTTCCCTTAGATCCTAAAAGCTTCATGGAGCTGAGTACATACTCCAGATCCTCCAGATCAAGAAGCAGATCCTGAAGCCACAGGGTGGCCCGCTTTCCTACCGTGGTAGGCTGGGCAGGCTGAAAATGGGTAAATGCCAGAGTGGGCTGATCCTTATACTTCTCCGCAAACCTGGCCAGCTCCGCCATAACATTTAAAAGTTTCTTCCGCACCAGACGCAGGGCCTCAGTCATAATGATAATGTCGGTATTATCGCCTACATAGCAGGATGTTGCACCTAAATGGATGATTCCCTTTGCCTTGGAGCACTGTACGCCGTAGGCATATACATGGGACATCACATCATGGCGTACCAGACGCTCCCGCTCTTTCGCCACCTCATAATTAATATCATCTGCATGAGCCTTCAGCTCCTCGATCTGCTCATCGGTAATAGGAAGACCCAGCTCCTGCTCCGTCTCTGCCAGAGCAATCCAGAGCTTTCTCCAGGTCCGGAATTTCTTATCCGGTGAAAAGATATACTGCATCTCCCGGCTGGCATAACGCTCAGAAAGGGGGCTTACATATCTGTCGTTCATAGTAACCTCCTGATTTATACTTGTTATTTCGCGTATTCACCCCGGATATCTTCCTTGGGCGGCGCAATGGGATACTCTCCCGAAAAACATGCGGTACAGATGGGAAGTCCGCCTGCCATTTCCGAAAGACGTTCCATCTTAAGATAAGACAGAGAATCCGCACCAATGACCTTCCGGATCTCCTCCAGAGTCCGTCCGCTGGCAATCAGCTGATCTTCCGAAGGAATATCCGTGCCGAAATAGCATGGGTGAAGGAACGGCGGTGCACTGACCCTCACATGGACTTCCGCAGCGCCGGCATCCCGCAGCATATTTACAATCAGCGCGCTGGTAGTCCCCCGGACAATGGAGTCATCGATCATGATAACCCGCTTTCCGGCCACCGCTTCCTTTAATACGTTCAGTTTAATGCGGACCGCCGACTCCCGGCTGCTCTGCTTCGGCTTAATAAAAGTCCGGCCCACGTAAGTATTCTTTACAAACGCCGTCCCGTAAGGAATTCCGGACTCCATGGAATACCCCAGGGCAGCCGCATTTCCGGACTCCGGCACACCTACCACAAGATCCGCCTCCACCGGCGAATCCTTTGCCAGGCAGCGTCCCGCATAAATCCGGGAATGATATACGCCGACGCCATCCAGAACACTGTCCGGTCTGGCGAAATAAATGTACTCAAACACACATCTGGCCTGCTTTTTCGGGTCAGCCAGGCACATGCTCTTATTCGAGGCAATTCCCTGGGGGGTAATGGCCACAATCTCTCCCGGCTCCACATCCCGCACAAACTCCGCGCCGATGGTTTCCAGAGCGCAGGTTTCCGAAGCCAGGATATAGGCATTGTCTCTCTTTCCGATGCAAAGGGGCTTAAAGCCGAACGGATCCCTGGCGCCGATCATCTTTCGGGGACTCATGATCACCAGCGCGTAGGCGCCTTTTATCTTCTTCATGGCATTGGCCACCGCCTCTTCCACGGTGCTGGTGTTCACACGCTCTCTTGCAATATGGTAAGCCACCACCTCCGAGTCAATGGTTGTCTGGAAGATGGCGCCGGAGTATTCCAGTTCCCGGCGCAGTTCCGGTGCATTGACCAAATTTCCGTTATGGGCCAATGCCAGAGTGCCTTTGATGTAATTTAACACAAGGGGCTGGGCATTTTCACGGGTGGAGCTTCCGGCCGTGGAATAGCGCACATGGCCGACGCCGATATTTCCGTGAAGGCTTTCCAGGGTATCCGGGGTAAATACCTCGTTGCACAGGCCCATGCCTTTGTGTGTGCTGACTCTTCCCTTGGGGCCTTCCGTATCGCTTACTGCAATACCGCAGCTTTCCTGGCCTCTGTGCTGGAGGGCGAAGAGTCCGTAATAAATGGTCGATGCCACATCGTTTCCGTCCAAATCATACATGCCGAAAACGCCGCATTCTTCGTGAAGCACATCCTCGTCAAAAAAATCTATCTGGTTCATTCATCGTACCTTTCTGCTGTCAAGTGGGGGCTTTCAACTGGGGTACGCCGCCGTCAGACGGCATGCCTGATTACGAAGTATCCAGCAGGACGCGCCAGTGATGCGTCCTGTCGGATTATTTATCGATGCCCAGACGGCGGAACACTTCCTGATAAGCGTCCTCTACATTTCCCAGATCTCTGCGGAAGCGGTCCTTGTCCAGCTTCTCGTGCGTATCCTTATCCCAGAGACGGCAGGTGTCCGGAGAAACCTCGTCAGCCAGGATAATCTGTCCGTGATAACGGCCGAATTCGATCTTAAAGTCGATCAGTTCGATGTTCAGAGATGCAAAATACTCCTTCATCACTTCGTTTACCTGGAATGCATAGCGGGTGATGGCATCAATCTCCTCCTCGGTAGCCAGATCAAGGGCCAAAGCGTAATACTTATTAATGAAAGGATCGCCCAGATCATCATTCTTATAGCTGAACTCCAGGGTAGGACACTTAAACGGAACGCCCTCTTCCATGCCCATCTTTTTTGCAAAGCTTCCTGCAGAGAAGTTGCGGATGATAACCTCAAGAGGAACGATCTCTACCTTCTTAACTGCCGTCTCGCGGTCATTTAACTCTTCGATATAGTGGGTGGGAACGCCCTTTTCTTCCAGCTTCTTAAAGATATAGTTGGTCATGCGGTTGTTGATGGCGCCCTTTCCTACGATCGTGCCCTTCTTAAGGCCGTTAAAAGCGGTGGCATCATCCTTATACGAAACAATTAATACATCCGGATCCTCCGTGGTGTAAACCTTCTTTGCTTTTCCTTCATACAGTAATTCTTTCTTCTCCATAATGATGACTTATCCTTTCTTCTTTTGAGATTTATAAGTTTTTGATATAAAAGAACACTATTTCAGTAGAAAGTATAATACAAAGAATTGTCAAATACAATAGTTAAACCTATTAATTTCTCTAATGAATCATTTCTCCTTCCGGAAAGCCCTTCTCCTTTTCCCGGAAAAAAGTAATCTGCCCCTGGCAAAAACGGATACGGACCCCGAAGATCTCCCTCTCCCATTCCCCCTTTTTCCCGGTGCAGTCCTCTGCCGCCTCCCCCGGCAGAGCGTGGAAAACAGCATCTTCCTGCTGCAGATCAAATTCTCCTGTATAAAATGCCATCCACAGACTGAGAACAAAGAAAATCAGAAAAACCATACCGGCGCCGGCCTCTCTCCCTGCACCGGCGCCGCGTCTTCCGGATAAGGCCCGTCTGAACCAGCGCCCTTTACCTGTATGTGCCCGTTCTTCAAAAATCATGCGTCTTAAGTCCGCCATTCCCAGTTCAGGATACTGTCTCGATCCGTTTTTCATCCTCCCACCACCTTTATTGGTTTTGATTGAATTTTACATTATTTTACAATTTTATTTTACCAGATAATGGATATAGAAGCAAGAAAACTTTTTTAAAACCAGGCTGACTGCCCTAAAAGGTTTCCACATCACAAAAACAGCTGCCCTACCAATCCTCTGGTATGACAGCTGTCTGCTTTCCCCTGCAAAACCACCGAGTTTATGGGTTTGCCGTCTCTCTGGCGGCTGTTTCCCCTTCCATTTTGTCTCTGCCTTCCTCTACTGCGTCACGGCCCTTATCATAGATTTCTCCAGCTCCTTCTTCCACGTCATCCATCAGGCCTTCCAGCACGCCGGTCTCTCCTTCTGTACTTCCGGTACTGCCTGCACCGCTGTTCTCTCCCGCCGATTCATCCCGGCCTGTATCCGGATTTTCCATTTCCGAGTCTGTGGTTGGCGACGCGGCTGAAGTCGTCCCAGTTGTCTCTTTATTATTCTGTCCGGAACAGCCTGTTGCAGCAGCAAACAGTACCGCCGTCAGCAGGCAGAGAAATAAAGCTTTGATTTTCTTCATAAAAACTGTCTCCTTTCATACAGATCCGTTTTTCTATGGCTAGTATGAACAGGAGACAGAAAAATTATCAAAGGTAAATTTTTCAAAAGAAACAGGGATACAGCAGGCTACGAACCAATCACATCGGCCATAGTATACATCCCCGGCTCTCTGCCGGCCAGGTAAACAGCAGCTGCCAGAGCACCTTTCCCGAATATAGCTTTGGAGTAGGCCGTATGGCGGATGGTAATCACCTCGTCCGTCCCCGCAAAGATTACATCATGCTCGCCTACAATGGAGCCGCCGCGGACAGCGCTGATTCCAATTTCCATGGGATCCCTCTTCTCCCTGCGCTGGCTTCTGTCATATACGTAATGGCAGGTGTTTCCCACAGCTTCGTTGGCCGCATCCGCCAGAGCAAGAGCAGTTCCGCTGGGGGCGTCCATTTTCTGATTGTGGTGCTTTTCCACGATCTCCATGTCAAACCCGGCAGCTGACAGAGTCTTTGCAGCTTCTGCCACCAGCTTAAATAAAAGGTTCACCCCAAGGGACATATTGGCAGAGCGAAGGACTGCCGTCATGACAGAGGTCTCTTTTACTTTTCCGATCTGCTCTTCGCTTAATCCGGTAGTGCATAAAACCACTGGAATACGGTGTTTACCGCAGTAATCCAAAAGCCCGTCCACCGCCTTTGCAGAAGCAAAGTCCACTACCACATCCACATCTTCCTTTACCTCTTCAAGAGAGGCATATACCGGGAAATCCTGCTTCTGTTCTGTATTCAGATCCACTCCGGCTGCAATCACCACCTGGGGATCTTTCTGTGCCAGGCCGGCAATGACCTGTCCCATGGCTCCATTACAGCCATGCAATAATATCTTTACCATCGTTTATCCTCCGTTCCCTGATCTGCATCCTCCATCTGTACTGTCCCCACAGCTTTACAGAATACCGTAATCCATCATAGCTTTCTTAAGCTTTTCCTGATTCTGGGGTTCCATCTCCGTAAGAGGCATCCGCAGGGGGCCTGCATCCTTCCCCATCAGATTCATAGCTGCCTTAACGGGAATGGGATTCACTTCCCGGAACAGTTCCGTAATCAGCGGAATGGCCTCCAGCTGCATCTGTCTGCTGCGCTCCACATCTCCTGCAAAGAACGATGCGCAGATATCATGAGTCTGCCTGGGCGCTACGTTGGACAGAACGGAAATTACGCCCTTTCCTCCCAGGGAAAGGATGGGAACGATCTGATCATCATTGCCGGAATACAGATCCACACATCCCTCTGCCAGATTCATCAGTGTGGCAATATTTGAAAAATTCGCACTGGCTTCCTTTACGCCCACAATGTTGTCCACTGTCTTGCACAGGGTAACGATGGTCTGGGGCTGAATGGTAACACCGGTTCTTCCGGGAATATTATAAAGAATAACCGGAATGGAGATTGCCGCTGCTACTGTGCTGAAATGAGCAATCAGTCCGTTCTGGGTGGCTTTGTTATAGTAAGGAGATACCAGAAGCACGCCGTCTGCACCGGCCTTCTCCGCCTCCTGCGACAAATAAACCGCAGTCTCAGTACAGTTTGATCCGGTTCCCGCAACAACGGGAATCCTCCCTGCCGTCTTCTGGCAGGTATAACGGATCACTTCCAGGTGCTCTTCATGAGTAAGCGTAGACGCCTCACCGGTGGTGCCGCAGGCGATAATCGCATCTGTTCCTCCGGCAATCTGCTCCTCAATAAGCTCTCCCAGCTTGTCATAATTTACCTGGCCATCTGCCTTCATAGGTGTGATCAGCGCTACACCGGCTCCTTCAAAAATTGCCATAATCTTATCCTCCTGTTTTGTATTCACCAAAGCTTTTATCCGGCAAAGAACAGCATTGCCGGCATATTCCGCCGGATACTTCGTAAAACAAAGGGGCTGACGTATATGGTCAGCCCCCAAAGTCCGAATTTCTTTCTCGCTCTTTAAGTAGCCCTCCATCCTGACGGATGACAGTCACATGGTTCTTCACCATATGCCCAGGAGGGAAATTCCGGATTTCCATCCTTCGGCGCCTTTCCCTTTTCACTGTCTTCTCCTGTGTCCGGCACATCCGACAGCGTACTTATGATCGGCGCAACCTCTACCTTCTGTATCTTTATGTTGTTTTTATCTTAGCATTCTTCTGCCGGCTTGTCAACAAGGTCTCTTACTTTACTTCCTGCAGATACGTAATATGGTCTGCATAAGACTCCAGGCCTGCCGGAAGCACCTTTCCGGTGAGGATCAGGGACATCTCGCCCTCTCTGCTCTCCAGCTGCTCAATCAGCTGTTTCTCCGTAATGATCCCGCAGTCTACAATGCCCAGGATCTCATCCAGGATCAGCAGCTCACACTCTCCTGTCATCATCACCTTCTTGGCAAAATTAAGCCCGTTCCGGATGTTCATCATCTCTTCGGACTTTTCTTCCTCCGTAAGGGATTCAAAAAAAGCTGCCGATTTTTCAAAGCGGAAAACCTTCATCTCCGGCTCAAGACGTTTTAATATATCCATACGGTCCGTATTCAGGCTTCCCTTTAAAAATTGAATCATAATCACACTTTTGTGGTCCGAAATGGCGCTGATGGCCTGGCCAATGGCCGCATTTGTTTTTCCCCTGCCTGGACCGCAGATTACCTGAACTGCTCCATCTTTCATCTGAACGCACCTCATATGATCTAATTATATATCGCTCATAATATCACACTTTCCCTGGTTTTGCAAACTTTTCTTACGTTTTTATTAATTTTTAATGTCTGTTTCTCCGCACTCCAGTTTGCTGACCGACACCTCGTAAGCCACCCGCTTCTCACATTCCGTCTCGCTGAGTTTCTTAGTGTACTCCCGGCTCTGAACGCGTCCCCACACCTTCACCCGGGTCCCTACCTCAAAGCCGGAGGCAAATCTGGCATTTCTTCCCCAGGCAATGCAGGGTATGTAATCTGATTTTCCATAGGGGCGGTTTACTGCAAGGAGAAGGTCCGCAATCTCCCGTCCAAGAGGGGTCTTGCGGTACACCGGCGGCTTGCAGATATAGCCGTCCAGGAAAATCTGATTTGTCTTGGTATAGTCGGTAAACTCCTCGATAAAATGGATTTCCCGGACAAACACAGACAGGATCAGTTTGTTCTTAACGCCTTCATGCCTGTTGTAGGAACGGAACTGTCCGTAGGCCTCCACGGTGCAGCCCTGGTAATCCTGATCCACTTTCACCAGCCGCTCCGATATCATAAGGGGGATAATGTCGGCCTGCTGGCTTAAACGGTTCACTTCCAGATCCACCATATAAAATCCTTCCCCGAACACTTCATGGCTGAAGGTGAAGCCGGACACTACCTTTCCGATTACACACACCTTGTTGTTTTCAATCATTTTTTCTGGCATAGTATTTCTCTCCTCTTTCCATTACAATTGGCTTCCCGGCAGGGGCAGTCTGCCTCCATGCCGCTGCACATAAAAAGTTTATGAAATATTCTGCCGGAATATTACGCAAAAAAAGAAAATCCCGCCGGAACTTGTCGACAGGATTTTCTCTTTTTTTATATTTTTATCGTTCTTTCGAGGATCTACTTCTTAAAAGAAGCACGTTTGCGCATTGTAGGATCCAGGATCTTCTTGCGGATGCGCAGAGACTTTGGCGTAATCTCTAACAGTTCATCGGTATCGATAAACTCCAGACACTGTTCCAGGCTCATGATCTTGGGCGGAACCAGGCGCAGTGCTTCGTCTGCACTGGAAGAACGGGTATTGGTCAGCTTCTTGGTCTTGCAGACATTTACCTCGATGTCCTCCGCCTTGGGATTTTGACCGATAACCATGCCGGAATATACCTTCACACCGGGGCCGATAAAGAGCGTACCTCTCTCCTGGGCGTTAAACAGACCATAGGTAATGGATTCGCCTGCCTCGTAGGCAATCAGAGAGCCGGTGGGACGGTAGGACAAATCTCCCTTATAGGGACCGTAGCCGTCGAAAATCGTATTCAAAATACCGTTTCCCTTGGTATCCGTCATAAATTCTCCCCGGTATCCGATCAGGCCACGGGAGGGAATGTTAAATTCCAGACGGGTATAGCCTCTGGCAATGGGAGACATTCCGGTAAGCTCGCCTTTTCTTGAGGTCAGCTTCTGAATTACCGCTCCGGTAAAATCCTCAGGCACATCCACATAGGCAATCTCCATAGGCTCCAGCTTCTGGTTTCTTTCGTTATATTTATAAATTACCTCTGCTTTGCTGACAGCAAACTCAAAGCCTTCCCGGCGCATGTTCTCAATCAGCACAGACAAATGCAGCTCGCCGCGGCCGGATACCTTAAAGCAGTCGGCTGAATCCGTCTCCTCCACCCGAAGACTTACGTCTGTATTCAGTTCCCGGAACAGGCGGTCACGGATATGGCGGGAAGTAATGTACTTACCCTCCTGACCTGCCAGAGGACTGTCATTTACCATGAAATACATGGAAATGGTGGGTTCGGAAATCTTCTGGAAGGGAATGGGATCCGGATGGTCTGCAGCGCAGATGGTGTCTCCGATATGAATTTCCGGGATACCGGAAATAGCTACGATAGAACCGATTCCCGCTTCCTGTACTTCCACACGTTTTAAGCCGTCAAACTCGTAAAGCTTCCCGATCTTGATCTTTTTAAACTTGTCCGGATCATGATGATTCACCAGAACACATTCCTGGTTCACTTTAAGAAGTCCGTTGTCCACCTTGCCGATTCCGATACGGCCTACGTATTCATTATAATCAATGGTGCTGATCAGAGTCTGGACAGGCGCATCCGGATCTCCCTCCGGCGCCGGAATGTAGTCGATGATGGTCTCAAAAAGCGGAACCATGTTCTCTTCCGGATCGTCCAGTTCCTTTTTGGCAAAGCCGGCTTTGGCAGAAGCATAAACGAAGGGACATTCCAGCTGCTCATCGGAAGCATCCAGATCCATGAACAGCTCCAGAACTTCATCCACCACTTCCGTGGGACGAGCCTCTGGACGATCGATCTTATTGATGCAGCAGATTACCGGAAGATCCATCTCCAGCGCTTTCTGCAGTACGAAACGGGTCTGGGGCATAGCGCCCTCGTAGGCATCTACCACCAGAATCACACCGTCCACCATCTTTAATACACGCTCCACCTCGCCGCCGAAGTCCGCGTGGCCGGGGGTATCTACAATATTGATCTTTGTTCCCTTATAGAATACTGCCGTATTTTTGGCCAGGATGGTGATGCCTCTCTCTCTCTCCAAATCATTGGAATCCATCACGCGTTCTCCTACATCCTGATTGGCACGGAACACCCCGCTTTGTTTTAATAATTCATCCACCAGCGTGGTCTTGCCATGATCAACGTGGGCGATAATGGCAATATTTCTCACATCTTCTCTTTTCATCTTCATAAAGGATAAACTCTTCTTTCTATAGTCAAATACCAATTTGCCCGGACGCACCTGTGTCCTGATCCATGCAACAAGTCCATTCTCAGGGGCATCGGGGACTTTTACCAGCTTCACAGTATATCACCTGCCCGCCAGAATTTCAAGAAAAATTACCGTTTTCCCCGAAATCTGTGAGGTTACCGCCGAAAGACCTTAAAACAAGACCAGATCTTCCCCGTTCTTTCCATAATAGATGAGATCCGAAAGCGAAAGATCCGCAGTTCCGTTGGTGGCTTCCGTAACTTTCTCTGTAAATTCACCGGTTCTCTCCTCTGGGACCAGGACCGTCATGGCAACACAGTCCGTATACTGGCTGTCCAGTACCGTAAGTTCCATCTGGGCAAACAGATACTGGAGACGTCCGGCAGCAGAATAATCTACCGTAATAACCGCCTTTCTGCCCGGTTCCTTTGTAAGAATGCGGCTGGCAGCCAGACCTTCCTTTACAGCCTGGGAATACGCCCTGACCAGCCCGCCTGTTCCCAGAAGCGTACCGCCGAAATACCGTGTCACCACCACACACACATCATGAAGGTCCTGGCCCAGAAGTACATCCAGCATAGGCCTTCCTGCAGTCTGGCTGGGTTCGCCATCATCGCTGCATTTCATAAGCGGATTCCTCTCACCGCACACATACGCATAGCAGTTATGCCTGGCATCCCAATATTTTTTCCGCATTTCTTCGATAAATGCACAAGCCTCTTCTTCCGTTTTTACCGGGCGCACATTTGCAATAAAGCGAGATTTCTTTTCCACGATCTCACCCTGTCCGCCCTCATAGCAGATCCGATACGGCTCTGTCATCTCTATGGGCTCCTTTCCTTTTTGTATATTTTTCTTTTCCGGCAGTCCGGATGCTTTCCCTAGTTTAACAGAAGGCCGGAAAGTTTGCAAGATTCTGCAGAGAATCCCGCTGAAACGTTACGATTCCTTACAAATTCCTTTATTAAATTGAATTGATTTCAAATATTTGGTATACTAACCTACGTGGGTTTTACCATTTAATGCCGCCCTTCGGCGGCAGGTTTGAATGCAAGATAAAGGAGGCTTTGCATGAATTCATATAATTACGGGATGGCCGCCACCAGGCGCAAGCTCCAGGGCGCCCGTTCCAACCGGCGCAAATACAGCAGCCGCCTGTTTTTGAATCTGTTTAAGCTGTTTTTTGTCGTTGTGCTTTTTCTGGCGCTGGCCGGAGCCGGAATCGGTGCCGGTGTAATCCGCGGAATTATTGACAGCGCTCCCGATGTGGATCCGGCAAGTTTCGGCCCCAGCGGCTTTGCCACAAAGGTCTATGACAGCCAGGGAAATCTGACAGACACCCTGGTTATGTCCGGTGCAAACCGAGAAGAAGCCACATACGAAGAACTGCCCGAGGATCTGATCAACGCCTTTGTTGCAATCGAGGATTCCCGCTTCTGGACCCATAACGGAATCGATCTCCGTTCCATTGCGCGGGCGGCAGTAGGTGTGCTGACCAACGATTATGCCGGCGGCGGTTCTACGATTACCCAGCAGCTGATCAAAAACAATATTTTTGAGGGCGGACGGGAAACCAGCTTCGGCGCCCGCCTGGAACGGAAATTCCAGGAGCAGTATCTGGCGGTAAAGCTTGAAAAAGAACTCACCGAAACTACGGGAAGCACCGAAGCTGCCAAAAGGCAGATCATCACCGACTATCTGAATACCATTAACCTGGGAAACAACACGCTGGGCGTGAAGGTGGCTTCCAGGCGGTATTTCAATAAAGAAGTTTCCGATCTGACGGTTTCGGAATGCGCAGTCCTGGCTGCCATTACCCAGAATCCTTCCAAGATGAACCCCATTGCCAATCCGGACAATAATGCAGAACGGCGCAAGATCATCCTGCAGTATATGTACGAACAAGGCTACATTACCAAGGACCAGCAGGAGGAAGCACTGGCTGACGATGTATATTCCCGCATTCAGAGCGTGGATCTTCTGACCAAGGAAGCCTCCTCTCCCTACAGCTACTTTACCGATGAACTGGTAGAACAGGTAATGGATGCGCTGATGGAACAGCTGGGCTATACAGAAACCCAGGCCCACAATCTTCTCTACAGCGGCGGCCTTTCCATCTACACCACACAGGACCCGACGATCCAGGCCATCGTAGATGAGGAAGTAAACAATCCGGATAATTATGATACCGCCAAATATTCCGTAGAGTACCGCCTTTCCGTCACCCACGAGGACGGAAGCACCGAACACTTTTCAGAAAATGATCTGGAAGCTTACCACGAAGCTGTCCTGCAGGACAGCTATGACGGCCTGTACGTATCTGAAGAAGCCGCCCAGGCTGATGTGGAGCAGTATAAGGCTTACGTTCTGAAAGATACCGATACCGTGATTGCAGAGCGTCTGGAAACCATCCTGCAGCCTCAGGCTTCCTTCGTTATCATGGATCAGGCTACGGGACAGGTAAAAGCCATCTGCGGCGGACGTGGAGAAAAGACAGCCAGCCTGACCTTAAACCGGGCCACAAATGTAACCCGGCAGCCAGGTTCCACTTTTAAAGTTGTCTCGGCCTTCGCACCGGCTCTGGATGCCTGCGGAGCGACACTTGGAACGGTCTATTATGACACTCCCTATACAGTAGGAAGCAAAACCTTCCGGAACTGGTACGGCCAGGGCTATCTGGGCTACTCCAGCATCCGGGACGGCATCATCTACTCCATGAATATCGTAGCTGTGCGGTGCCTGATGGAAACAGTCACTCCCCAGCTTGGTGTGGAATACGCCAGAAATCTCGGAATCTCCACCCTGACAAACAGCGATTTAAATGCCGCGACTGCCCTGGGCGGACTGACCTACGGCGTGACAAATCTGGATCTGACTTCTGCCTTTGCGGCCATCGCAAACGGCGGCGTATATACCAAGCCCCAGTTTTTCACCACGATTCTGGACCATGACGGCAAGGTGCTGATTCAGAACCAGCCGGAAACCCACCGGGCTCTCAAAGATTCCACCGCCTTCCTGCTGACCGATGCATTGTCGGACTCCATGGAAAGCAACCGGAAGTTTGCCCGCTCCGGCATTAATGTAAATTCCACCAGTACCAGAGCTGCCCTTTCCAATATGTCGGCAGCCGGCAAGAGCGGCACCACTACCAGCAATCGGGATATCTGGTTTGTAGGCTTTACACCTTACTATACTGCCGGAATCTGGGGCGGCTGTGATGACAACCAGCAGCTCAGCGGCGGATCTTCCTATAATGGCGGAACCAGTTTCCATAAAGATATCTGGCGCAAGATCATGACCCGCGTCCATGAAGGACTTTCCGATCCCGGCTTTACCCAGCCCGAGAGCATTGAAACTGCTGTGATCTGCCGCAAATCCGGAAAGCTTGCTGTAAACGGCGTATGCGACCAGGATCCCAGAGGCGATGCCACCTACACGGAATATTTTGCAAAGGGTACGGTCCCCACAGAAGTCTGCGACAAACATGTAGTCGTTACCGTCTGTGCAGAATCCGGCCAGAAGCCCACGGCTTACTGTCCTACCAAGCAGACCAGAGTCTGCATTGCCCTTCCGCAGAATGAAACTGGTGAAACGGATGATTCTGTTTACGGAATCCCGGACACCTGTACCATTCACACCAGCATTTCCACCATCATCGATCCATCGGAAGGCGGCTCTGAAGCGCCTGCTGCATCGGAAGAACCTGATTCCGATACCAGTTTCCGTGGTCCGGGTTACGTACCCACGGTTCCCCAGGTACCTTCTCTCTCTTCCCGCCGCGAATCTTCTTCCCGATAGTTTTGGATGGGATCCTTTTTCAGATATTCAGATGAATGCCTGGAAAATAAAAGCAGCTGCACCAAACGAAAAATCCGGTGCAGCTGCTTTTTTTACCAATATTCAAATATTTTCAATCAAAGACGTCTGTCGATTTCCCGCTTCAGCGCCTCTTTCTTCTCTTCGGGAAGAAATGCAGCCTCAGCCGAATTATAGAGGCATCTTCTCTTTTCCTCATTCGTCATACCAAGGCTCTTCAAATACGCAAACTCCCCTGCCACAGTAGTCCCGGACACAGTCATATTATCGGTATTCACCGTAACACGGAGTCCCTCTCTCAGAAGCTTTAATATGGGATGAATTGTTCCGGCCGGAACAGCCTTGGTCTGAAGATTGCTGATGACGCAGACCTCCAGAGTAATCTGCTCCTTTTTCAGCTGCTCCACCAGCCGGGGATCTTCTACACAGCGGACTCCATGTCCCAGCCGTCTGGCTCCGAAGGATAACGCCGCCCGGATGCTCTCCGGACCATCAGCTTCTCCTGCATGAATCGTATAGGGAACAGAAAGTTCCCGTGCCAGAGAAAAAAGCCGGCCGAAATTTCTGGTTGGGAACACCGCTTCCGCCCCGGCAAGGTCCACGGCACACACGCCGTGTCCGAGAAATTCGGATGCCAGGCGGACGGTTTCCAGATTTTCCTCCAGATTTTCTTCCCCGCGCATACAGCACAGAATCAGTCCGGCCTGAAAACCGGTCCGGCTGCAGGCCTCTTCCATGCCTTCCACAGCAGCCCGGATCACCTGTCTCTGATTCAGACCTTTTTTCGTATGCTGCTGGGGCGCAAACCGAAGTTCTGCATACAAAAGTCCCTCTGCAGAAAGTTCCTGGATCATTCCCTCTGCCGCAGCCGCAATGGTTTCCCGGCTCTGCATACAGGAAACCGGCAGGTCAAATTTCTCCAGATATTCATTGAGGCTCTGGCAGTCTCTGGGAGCCGTCAAATACGGAATCAGTCCTTCCGCATCCTGTGCCGGAAGGGAAACACCTTCCATCTCAGCCAGTTTTAAGATCAGTTTCGGAGGCAGGGAGCCATCCAGATGAAGATGCAGATCAATCATATTTCATTTTCCCCTTTCCAAGATTTTCAGGGCCAAATCCCATGGGAAGAAGCTGCTTCAGCGTATACTCCTGATATTCCTCCGGCGAAACAGCCAGAAGGATCCGGAAAGTCTCCGGATCGCAGAATTCCATCATCACCTGGCGGCACACGCCGCAGGGCGCACAGATATCCAGCTTTTCTGCCCCCTCCGGTCCTCCCACAATCGCTATGGCCTTAAAGTCCCGGACACCTTCGCTGACCGCTTTAAAGAATGCGGTTCTTTCTGCGCAGTTGCTGGGCGTATAGCTGGCGCTTTCGATATTGCATCCGGTAAATACACGGCCGTCTGCAGCAAGGAGCGCTGCTCCCACCTGAAAATTCGAATACGGCGTATAGGCATACGTTCTGGCTTTCAGAGCCTGCCGGATCAATTCCTTCTCATCCAATGGCATTTACCTCCTGTTTTTTTGTCATTTTTCTTTTTTCCGGCCAGTCAGTGTGCCGCCGGACTTTCATGGGCCGGTCGGAACACCGGCTGACGGCGGCAGATATCTGCTGCACGCATCTGCCGCCGGCCCATTATGATTATTTGGATTTTACATACGGCTTTCCGTTGGCCGCCGGCACCCGTCCATGGCCTACAAAAAGTACCAGAACTATGATGGTAACTACATAGGGGATCATAGAAATCAGGTTGGGGGATACTTTGTTTCCGGCGCTTGCAAGCACCTTCACGCCGCTGCAGAGTCCAAACAGCAGGCAGGCCTTCATGGCCCCCTGGGGAGTAAACTTTCCGAAAATTACTGCCGCAATGGCGATAAAGCCCTGGCCTACGATTACTACCGGACGGAACTGGTTTACGGTAGCAAGGGTCACGTAAGCACCGCCCAGACCGGCCAGGAAACCAGAAAGGATCACACAGATATAGCGGATCCGGAATACATTGATTCCCAGAGTATCACAGGCCTTGGGATGCTCTCCCACTGCCCGCAGCCGCAGGCCGAACCTTGTCTTATAGAACACGAACCAGACAATGGCTACCACCACAAAGCTTAAGTAAGCTGCTGCGTAAGTGCTGAACACATTCGCCATAAAAGAACCTGCCGGGAAAACGCCGTCAAAAAGCTTCGGAAGTTTGCTGGCCGTATCCAGAGGCGGCGTATCCGATGCATTGTCAAACATGGCCTTGCAGAGAAACACCGCCAGGCCGGGAGCAAGAAAGTTAATGGCAGTACCGGAAATGGTCTGGTCCGCACCGTAAGTCACACAGGCGATGGCATGGATCAGTCCGAAAGCCGCTCCTGCCAGGCCGCCGCAGAAAAAGGAAAACCACGGTCTTCCTGTGGCCAGTGCCACTACCGCGCCTACAAAGGCGCCGATGCTCATCATTCCCTCGATTCCGATATTTACAACACCGCTCCGCTCGGAAAAGCAGGATCCTAAAGCCGCGTATAAAAGAGGCGGCGTTGCGATGAGAGTGGCGTTGATCAGCAGTCCTAAATCACGGATAATGGTATCCATTTAGTTTCCCCCTTTCCTTTTTCTGCTGGTAAGAAGCTTCCGGAAAATATGGGATACCGCAATAAACAGGATAATAGTTCCCATAATGATATCCACTACTTCAGAAGGCGTTTTTATCAGGCTCAGTTTGCTTCCGCCATATTTCATGGCACCGTAAAAGAGACCGGCAAAAATACACCCGATGGGATTGGAGGCGCCGATCAGCGCTACCGTGATTCCCTGGAAACCAAACATTTCCTGGCTGGCAAACTGGCTGATACGTCCGGACATGCCCATTAACTGAACGGCTCCGCCAAGGCCTGCCAGTGCCCCGGAAATCGCCATGGCCGTCATCATGGCACGGTTGGCATTGATGCCGCCGTACTCGGCTGCATGGCGGTTAAAACCTACCGCACGAAGCTGGTAGCCCAGCGTTGTCTTATTAATCAAAAACCAGATGATAATGGCAGCTACAATGGCAATAAAGATACCCCAGTTGGCACTCTGGCAGTCCGTAGCTGTCCGGATTGATTCCGGAAGAAGGATTCTGGCCGTATCTGCAATATCTTTGGTGGCCTCACCGCCGCCCTCCTTATGGATCGCCGGAAGATTTACCACGTAATTGGAAAAGTAAAATGCAATCCAGTTGAACATAATGTAGGAAAGTACTTCGTTGATCCCTTTCTTTACCTTCAAAAGACCTACAATGGCGCCCCAGACCGCACCAGCTGCCATAGCCGCCAGAATACAAAGCAGGATGTGGAGCGGCGCCGGAAGAGATACTTTAATGCCTATGACACAGGCAGCCAGGGATCCCATGACAAACTGTCCCTCTGCTCCGATATTGAACACGCCCGTCCGGAAGGAAAAGGCCACGCTCAGTCCCGTCAGGATCAGGGGACTGGCATAAATAATTGCCCATACGATAAACTTCGGTTTGCTGAATACGCCGGAGGCAAGCTTGGAATAGGCCTCTCCAGGATTGATCCCGGCTGCCGTCAGCAGGATGGCTCCCACCAGAAAACCGAAAAGAATGGATATGAAGGTATAAATCGCATTGTTATCCCATATGCTTTTTCTCTCATTCATGTGCTTTCCCTCCCGCCATCATCAGTCCTAAGGTATTTTCATCTGCGTCTTTTCCTGCCATACCGCCGGTGATCTTTCCGTCAAAGATAACCTCGATCCGGTCTGAAAGGCTCATGATCTCATCCAGTTCAAAAGAGACCAGAAGAACCGCTTTATTCTTATTTCGCTGTTCCACCAGATAACGGTGCACGAATTCGATGGCGCCTACATCAAGGCCTCTGGTGGGATTTACTGCAATGAGAAGGTCGCTGTCATTGGTCACCTCTCTGGCAATAATAACCTTCTGCTGGTTTCCGCCGGAAAGGGTGCCGGCAGGTCTCGTCTCTGAACCGGAGGGACGGACATCGAACTTTTCCACCAGCTTTTTCGCATGCTCCATAATAGCCTTATTCTGCAGAATGCCTTTTCTGGAAAAGGGCTCCTTCCCATAATTCTGAAGAATCAGATTCTCTGCAACAGAGAATTCCAGGATCAGTCCGTGCTTCTGCCGGTCCGCAGGAATGCTGGTGATCCCCTTCTCGAAGATCTCCCTGGGCGTCGCGTTGAAAATGTCCTGACCGTTTACGGTGACCTGACCGCTGTCGCCTTTTTTAAGGCCCGTCAGGATCTCCACCAGTTCCGTCTGTCCGTTTCCGTCAACGCCGGCCAGACCTACGATCTCACCGCGGCGCACCGTAAGGTCAAGTCCTTTTAAGATCTCCACATCACGGTAATCCCTTCCGTGAAGATCCTTTACCGAAAGCACTACATCTCCAGGCGTCAATGGCTTTTTATCTACCACAAACTCCACATCGCGGCCCACCATCATAGATGCCAGTTCATGCTCGTCCACGTCATCGACCTTGACTGTGCGGATGTATTTTCCCTGGCGGATGATGGTGCAGTAATCGGCGCTGGCCTTGATCTCCTTGAGCTTATGGGTGATCAGAATCACCGACTTTCCGTCCTCCGTCAGATGTCCGATGATCTCAATCAGCTCCTGAATCTCCTGGGGTGTCAGGGAAGCGGTGGGCTCATCCAGAATCAGGATATCCGCGCCCCGGTAAAGCACCTTTAAGATCTCCGCTCTCTGCTGCATGCCTACGGAGATGTCCTCGATCTTGGCATCCGGATCTACCTGCATGTTGTACCGCTCAGAAATCTCCTGAACCCGCTTTCTGGCCTCCTTTAAATCAACCACCAGACCTTTTCTGGGCTCCATGCCAAGAATAATATTTTCTGTTACCGTATACGGCGGCACCAGCATAAAGTGCTGATGGACCATACCGATTCCCATTTCAATGGCCTTTTTGGGACTGTCAATGGCAACTTTCTTTCCCCCTACGAAAATTTCGCCCGAAGTGGGCCGGTACAGACCGTAAAGCACGTTCATCAGCGTACTCTTCCCCGCGCCGTTCTCACCCAGAATGGCATGGACCTCGCCTTTATGGACCGTCAGATTGATATGGTCATTGGCTGTGAAATCGCCGAATTTTTTTACGATGTCCTTCATCTGGATCGCTATGGTTTTCTCATCCACATGGCTTACCTTTCCCACGAAAGTTCCTCCTATCTGTCTTAGCGTACTCTTCTTTCCAGAATCTTTCCGTTCTTTGAGGCTCCCAGGCCCAGCTGGGTCGTATCCTGAAGCACATTCTGTCCGGCGTCTAACTTTGCCATCTCCGACTTCTTCACCAGATAGCCGGTTACCCGGATCACATCGCTGTCACTGGAGAAGAAGGAAAGGTAACGCAGATCCTTCCGGAATGATCCCTTTACAATATCCAGAACATAAGCCGGATTCTGATGGACCGTCACATCAATAGGAATAATATCCCCCATTCCTGATGGAAAATATTTATGGAACCGGCTGCAGTGGAGAAGTTCATCAATCAGTTCATCCGGCTCCTCGCCGATGGGAATCCGGGTCCCCGGCGTCACGCCGTGATCCTGGGCAATGCCCACCTGGCCATGAAGCAGGAAATGACCTCCGGTAGCTTCGCAGTAAGGATTCACATGGGACTCATTAAAGGCGCGGATCTGCTCCATGATCTCCACACCCAGATCGTCCGCATTCTTATCATGACCGTATCGGCCCGGAATCCCTTCTTTTTCAAGGAGCGTGTTGACGCATTCTGCCAGACCTACCAGGCCGAACATGGCAGTAAAACGATCGCGATGAATAAATCCTTCCTTTGCCAGAAAATGATTTTCAAAGAATCCGCTCTCTTCCACCTCAAACTTAATTCTGGCATCCATATACTTTGCCATCACATCCATCACATGAGGAAGCATCCGCTCTTTAAAATCAGCAAGATTTTTGGATTTTCTCGCAATGGTGCCTAACATCAGACGGCAGAGGGTATAGGATCCGCCGCCCAGCAAAAGGCCGTTATAGCAGCTGGCGATCACATAATTCTCTCCCAGCTCGCTTTTAAACATGGCATGGTTTGCAAAACTGGGCTTTGCGCTGTGGAGAGCTGTATTTACCGCTTCCAGAGCAAAATCATCCGGCGTTACCCCCTCCTGATACTTTAACGTCAGGTTCGGAACCGCCTGCTCCAGTTCTGCCTCTGCCTCCAGAATCAGACGGCCGGCCCTGGTAGCCTTCGGCCCAATATTGGCATGGGAAAAAGAATCCAGCACCGTCCGGTCCACATGGATCAGGAAAAGACGGATCAGCTTCTTGGCAGTGGCTTCATCCACATCATCCATAAAAGGCTCCAAAAGTTCATCCAGTGCACCCAGGTACACCGGGAAATTCGTAACGCTGGGAACATGTTTATAAAAAATCAGAAGCGAATTCAGAGCCTCAAAAATATCCTTTGGCGGCGGAAGCTGCAGAAACGCACTTCCCTCCCGCATAAACTTGCCGTAATCCGGAATAATGTAGCGGGGCCGGACAGGTGCATGGCCTTCGTACAGATCACAAAAACATTTCTCCTCATCCGGAACATTCAGAAGTTCATCCAGCCCTTCCGGAACATCCAGAACCTCCAGCAGTGAGTCTGCCTGAATTGCCATATTTGCAATCTTCTGCTCATGGGTAAGTGTGGGGCTTTTGATGATATTCAAAATCTCCTGCCTGGTATTATTTACCCTTTCCATTGATATGTCTCTCATCCTTCTCATCCTTTCTCCGTAGTGATTTGCAAAAAGCAAAAGAACTGAGTTCACGGACAAAAGCCGGAGGTTTCTCCGGCCTGCATCCGTCAATTCAGGCCTTTCACAACAGAAGGAGGATACCTGTCCATGAATCCTCGTTTCCCGGCATCCTCCCTGCAGTCCGGACAGTTCCATCATCCGGGAACTGTCCGTTTTTGATTAAATCTGATAATCGTTATTCTGAATATTAATCCAAGGTGTATACATCACCGTAAGCGGCCTCAAAGGACTCCTTATCGCCCGGGACGGTAAGCTCTCCGGATTTGATCTTCTCCTTAACCTCTTCCACTGCCGTCAGAACTTCTTCCGGAAGGTTATCTGTGGTAGGAGCAATATCAACGCCCTCGCTCTTTAAATCGTAGGTAACAATGCCGCTCTCCAAGTTTCCATCAACACATGCCTTGGAAATCTCATAGGTAGCATTGTCCACACGCTTCATAGCAGAAGTCAGAATGGACTCAGGAGCAAGATAACTCTGGTCGCTGTCTACGCCGATGGCCCAGATTCCGTTCTCCTTGCAGCTCTCGATTACGCCAAGTCCGGTTCCGCCTGCTGCGTGGAAGATAATGTCTGCGCCGTCTGCGATCATGCTGGTAGCTGCGCTCTTTCCGCCTGCTGCATCACCGAACGAATTTACATTATACTGCAGGATCTCTGCATCCGGATTGGAATCCAGAACGCCTGCGCAGTATCCGTATCCAAACTGGTTCATGGCCTCATTGGTCATACCGATAACAAAGCCCACCTTGTTTGACTCTGTCACCATGCCGGCAACCATACCAACCAGGTAAGACGCTTCGGCCTGCTGGAACATCAGACAGGTCACATTATCCAGGTCTGAATTGGTTGTATCATCAACAATCGCAAAATGCATGTCCGGATTTGCCTCAGCCGCTGTTCTCAGAGCATCTGCCATCATGTAGCCAACGGCGATGATCAGATCATAGTCCTCATCAATGAAAGTTTCCAGGTTCGGCGCATAGTCTGCATCCGTCTTAGACTCCAGGTAATTTACCTCGATGCCAAAATCTTCGCCGGCTCTCTGAAGCCCTTCCCATGCCGACTGGTTAAATGAACCGTCATTTACGCCGCCGATATCGGTAACCATTCCGACTTTGATATCGCTGGCTGCCTTGGTTTCCGCCTGCTCTTCCTCAGCTTCCGCTGCAGTTGTGTCCGCTGCCTCTGCTCCCGTCTCTGCTGCAGAATCTGCTGCTGCGGTAGTGGTTCCGGAAGACGATGATCCGCATGCAATCAGGGATACGGACATGGCAGCTGCCAGAAGGACCGATAATGCTCTCTTTCTCATAACGTAAATTCCTCCTATTATTTTTGTAAATACTACATAAAATACTATACTATTTTTTGGAACATCCGTCAACACTTATAAGGAATCTGATAATAAAAAAGGCATTTTTTTCTCCAGCTTATAATATGGCAGCTCCAGTGGAATCCACCCTATAGCCGTCCGGCGTAATCGTATTAATCAGGCAGTGTCCATTTACCGCATCAAGGTAATACCACTTTCCGTTGATCAGATTCCAGCCGGTTTTCATGGCTCCTGACTGAAGATCCAGGTAATACCATCTGCCGTCCGGCGTCTGAATCCAGCCGTTCTGCATAAGACCGTTTCCATCAAAGTGATACCAGAAATTATTTACCAGCTGCCATTCGTTCTTTGCCAGTGTACCGTCTGTTTTCACAAATCTCCAGGTGGTATCAGCTGCCTGCGCCCAGTCTCCCTGCGCTGTAGGAAGTACCAGAACTGCGTCGGCCCGGACTTCCTGTGCCTGGCGGACTTCTATATAATACTGGGCCAACTGACTTCGGGAATCTGTCCGGCTGCTTCCTCCACCGGATGAGGAGCCGCCTCCGGAACTTCCGTTTCCTGAATTTCCCGGGTTTTCATTTCCTTCTGACGTTCCCGGGTCCGAAGGTTCTTCCGGGTTCTCCGGTTGACCAGGCTCCTCCGGGCCAGTCGGCTCCGACGGATTCTCTGGATCTGTGGGATCTGTTGGGTTCTCCGGATCTTCCGGGTCAACAGGCTCAGTCGGATCTTCCGGGTCAACGGGCTCTTCCGGAATCATCGGATCTTCGATTCCAAGATCTCCCATATAATCCTGTCCCAGGAGAGACATTGCATCGTAAGGATCCCATCCCAGAAGTTCCGGCTGAAGCATGGCATCTGCCCTGGCCGGTGAAATCTGCCTTCTAGAAGGGTTGATAGCAAACCCCGGACCGTAGGTTCCGTATTCGAAAAATCTGGCTGCCATGAAAGAGTTTCCGCTCATATCATCGTAAGGGGCCTCTGCATTGATGATCGATCCCATATAACAGTCAAGGAAAGCAATGCAGGCATCAACTCCCCACGGTCTGGCCAGAAGGTATTTATCTCCGGAGCAGCCGTCCTCCGACAGGATGCGGCAATTATAAAACGTCAGTCCGTATTCCGCCTCTGCCGCCGTTCTCGGTGCAGCCACGTATCCGCTGTTCTTTGTGCTGCTGTAGCGGAAGATCAGATCGCAGTCCTCAAAAAACGCCCTGGGCTCATTTCCGTAGATAAAGTCTACATTTCCAAGAATCCGGCACTTGTAATAATACTGTTCACCCCGGTTTGCACACAGCGTATCCTGGAAACCCCGGATCGCCACATTTACATAAACCGTTTCCGATGCATCGTTGCGCAGTGCATCTGCAGACTCATTGCCGCCGGCTCCGGTGTATTCGTAATCATTTTCAAAGGTCAGATTCTCTGCAGAAAAGCCGGCTGCCGCCTCCGTCACATATACCGCGCAGCGAAGGGCCATGTCTCCGCCCTCCGGACTTTCTTCTGCATCGTAAAAATGAATCCGCACCTTCTCCTGATCTTCCCCGATAAGGGATATCATCGGTTTATCCACACGCAGATGCTCCCGATAAGAACCCTCCCGTATCAGAATTACCTTTCGGCTGCTGTTATCCGCCGGAACCGCATCAACTGCTGCCTGAACCGTCCGGTAAACCGGAATTCCATCCTCCAGTGCGCCGTCTGCGCCGGCCCAGTTTCCGTCAACTACCATATCATAATTGGTCAAAAGCACGTAATTAAAGGTCTTTCGCGTAACACGGTTCTGTTTATCGGTAAAATACAGATTTACATCGTTCCGTCCTTCCGCAAGGGTAAGATTTACCGTAAAGGCTCCGCCGGCCTCCAGCGCAATATCTTCTGTCTGGGGCACGCCGTTCACCTCCGCCTGAAGGCTGCAGGCCTCCCCCGCCGTGCCGGAAATTACGGCAACTCTGCTGCGGGTGGTATCCGGGGTCTTCTCTGTAATGGAAACCGGTACAGCCTGGTCTTCATATGCATATTCCCCTTCTCGCGGCCCGGTCAGCACAGTCCATACCGTCTCGGAAGGATTGCTCCAGTTCGGTTCTCCCTCGGACTGGCCGTATCCAATCACATAATAGTAATAGGGCATCTGCTGCACCACCTGCGTATCGGTATAGGTAAGGACAGAGCCATCTGTCCCGCCAATTTTTACCGCCCCTTCTGCCGTCTGGTCAAAGGAATATCTCCAGATTTCATACCGGTCGGCGCCTGCCGAAGCCGTCCAGTTCAGGGTCACCGCCGTCTCCGTGCCGGAAAGGGTCAATACCGGCGTTGGCAGAGCAGGAAGAATGTACACCGGTCCCACTTCTGTATATTCTGTGCAGTTTTCCTTATCTGCACCCAGGATCCCGCATACCCGAAACCAGTGGTTTCCGGCATTTTCCACCGGGAAATCATAGGCATTTTCCATCAGGTCATCTGCCACATCGATATAGGTGCTTCCATCATAAGATACCTGGAGCCAGTAACGCCCGTCCCCCTCGCACGCATCGCCAATCCAGGACACATGGATAAACTGCCTGGTAGCATCTGCCTCTGCGCTGACTGAAGAAGCCGACGGCGGATAGCCTGACGGGTCATAGCAGGCCGTCTGGTCATATAATACAGTTCCATCCTCTGCCGTCAGCTTAAGATTCGTCACCTGTACCGTCACATCGGCAAAGGCAAAGCCGTAGCGGCAGGATGTGTTTTCCCCATCGGCAAAAAGCAGCGCATCATCATAGGAAAGATTCTGGGACACATCCAGCCCGTTTCCGTCTGATGCAGAAATCTGGTACCCGTCTTCCGTTTTCTCCCCGCGGAAGGAAATCTTCGTCCCGGCCTGGATATCTGCATTTATGCCTCCGGCTCCGGCCGCTTCCGGTCCCTCTGTTCCTTCCTTAGAATAAATCCCCCGCAGGTTATCCAGACTACGGATTCCCGCAGATGCCGCGTACTTGCCGTCAAAGGCACCAAAGAATACGCCGCTGGTATTGGATGTCCCTCCGGACACCACCTGCACATCTGCCTCCAGAATCTGGGCTTCTTCCGTTTCTGGAAACAGGAAATAGCTGACTGTATCGCTGAGGGAATCCCCACCTTTCATGATGCCGCCGGTCTGGGTAAAGGTCAGCGTCCAGCCATCAGCATCCACATTCAGACTTCCCGCAGAGCCAAACTCCGCAACGGACGGCATAACCGCCTGTTCATGATCCGGCTCAAAGCTTCCCGGATAGACCACAGAAATGGATTTTATGTAAGCATCGCCGATAGATTCGATAATGACCTCGTCCCCTTCCCCACTGCAGGATACGGAAGTTGCTGCCTGAGTTGTGTCAGCAGCCTGTCCGTCAATGGTATACAATGCATAAACTCCGCTGTGGGCTTCTACCGTAACCTGGCAGGGGCCGTTTACCGGAACATGAAGGATAGTCCCTTCATTAAATTGCGCCGAATCCCCATGAGCGCTCAGTTTCCCGCTTTCCGCTTCCACGCGAAGGCCCCGGAAATATCCTGTTTCGCCCTGGATCTCCCCGGCAAAGGATTCTTCTCCGTCCTTTGGATAGAAATACCAGGAAGTGATTTCCTTCAGCCGCAGCGTCTGGGTAACCTCTCCTGCAACAAAAATCTGCAGACTGCCGGACAGCTGATAGGGAATCGGATCCAGGCCTTCTACCCGAAGGGTATAAGTGCCGCCGGGAAGGGCAATCTCCTCTCCCGCCTGAAAGGACGTCTCTTCTCCTCTTTCATCTATGTATGTGTAAGTCAGTCCGGCTTCCAGTTCTCCTAATAATTCGGAGGCTTCTTCTGCCCACTCCACAGTCACCGGGAACTTTTCATTGCTCCCGACGGTAATATCCGACTCGTATTCCGTATCTTCAGGCCCTGTTATAAACTCTGCCCCCTCCAGTATCCGGTAGTTTTCATCAGACACATCCAGCCGGAAGTTGGCTTCGTCTTCCAGCTTTACGGTGATTTCGTAAGTATAGCCTGTCCCGCTATTCTTTATGCTACCGGAATACTGCTCGCCGGTATCCATATTTTCTGCTTCGATCTGTATATCCTCTGGAAGCGCATCCACCCCATCCAGCATAATCCCGCCGTACACCCGGACAGAATCCATCTGCCGGTATTCCGCAGAAATACCTTTCAGGTACATACTTCCAGAAGCCTCCACTGTAAGCGTAAGCTGGTCGGCGTTCTCCTCCAGCACGCAGCGGTACTGGTAATCCCGATAACTGCCATCCTCTTCGCTTGGCTCCATGGACAGCAGGGAAACCGCATTTGCCCCGGCAAAAGATGCTGCATTGAGCGCCTCCTCTTCCGCCCCACCCCAGCCATTATACGCGGTAACCGTGAGAATGCATAAGTCTCCCTCTACCGGGACGGAAAGTTTCGTCCCGCCATTTACCTGTGTACGCAAATTTTCTGCATCGGGAGCAAATTTTCCGGATGAAGCGTCAATCTTCAGGATATCTCCTGCTTCATTTGCAAAGCTGCCCTTCTCACCCTGCAGCTGTGTCACCGTTTCTCCTGCTTCATTCGTCACCGTTCCACCTGTCCCAGCAAGATCCCAGGAAACAAACATTTCCTCCCTTCCGGTTTCGCTGGAAGACGCCGTCCTGGCCGTGCCGGAATCTTCATCCATAAGCTGTACCCCGTTGATTTCTCCGGATTCCTGTTCCTGTCCGCCGTTTTCCTTCTCCGCCGCATCCGAGCGGGATGCCTCTGAACCGGAAGCCGTGTACCGGGCAGTTTTTCCAGCTGATATTTCCTGTGCAGATACCGGAAATACCGGCCCCGTGCTGCCGAAAGCTACCGCCGCCGCAAGCCATACCGCCGCAAGCTGCCTGGCCCGTTTTTTCATTGCATGCATGTTATCCTCCCCTTTGACTTTTGATTTTCAGGCAGACAGCCAGATAAAAACATTTCATCCAGTGCATCCGCCCAATAAAAAAATTATAGCATGGAGACTCATGCATTACAATATTTCACCTTTCCCAATCCTGCTTGTTTTCTCGCAAAATCTGTACTTTTCCTGATGTTTTTGCAGCGGGTCTTCTCCTGTCTTCCGCTAAAAATCATTTCATTTTCATACCTGCAGCGAAGGTTTTACTGTCGAAATCTCTTTTATACAAAATCATTTTTTTACAAAGAAAAAGCCGGAAGCAGCTTCCCCATTCTGCTTTCCGGCATGAAAAAAAGCCATTGACGTGATTCGAACACGCGACCCCTTCATTACGAGTGAAGTGCTCTACCGGCTGAGCTACAATGGCATTAAACAATCAGTATTCATTTGCAAAAACAAAGCTGCTGCTTACGCAACAGCCGATGACCAATCCGGGAATCGAACCCGGGTTTACGCCGTGAGAGGGCGTCGTCTTGACCGCTTGACCAATTGGCCTTGTAAAATCGAGGCGACGTGATTCGAACACGCGGCCTCTGCGTCCCGAACGCAGCGCTCTACCAAACTGAGCCACGCCTCGATTACGTACGTAAGTATAATACAGTTTCTGCAGAATGTCAAGCAATAATTTTCAAAAATTTTTAAAAAATTGGAACAATACCATTTTCTTCGTATTTCTGCGGGTTCTGCCCTTTTATCCGGCTCTTCCGGAGACCATTTTCTTATAGAAATTTCACTGCCAGACAAAAAGACAGGATGAAGAAAATGAAAATCCTTTCGCTTCATCCTGCCTCCAAATATCATTTCATTAAAAAGTCATTTCTGATCGGACAGTATAAAGATTACTGAACAGACAGCACCTTATAATCCTGATCTTCTACCGCCTTCTTTAATACATCATCAGCCACATCACTCTTCAGAGTTACTACAGCAGTTCCTGCCTCATGGCTTACTGCCGCGCTCTCCACCTGATCCAGAGCCTCCAGGGCTTTCTTTACTCTGGCCTCGCAGTGTCCGCACATCATTCCTTCGATTTTCATTGTCTTTTCCATTTTATTTTCCTCCTTATTTTCATCGCTTTCCTCCGGTATTATGGAGACAGCGTTCTTAACTTTTTTGTCTTTCTTTGCATTGTACATATCAAACCAGTTTAACCGCAGCGCATTGGTTACCACACAGAAACTGGAAAGGCTCATGGCCGCAGCTCCAAACATGGGATTGAGCTTCCATCCAAATACAGGATACCACAAACCGGCCGCCAGCGGAATCCCTACAGCATTATAAAAGAAGGCCCAGAACAGGTTTTCATGGATATTCCGCAGCGCCGCCCGGCTTAAGCGGATGGCAGCCGGCACATCACTCAGACGGCTCTTCATGAGAACCACATCGGCCGCATCAATCGCGATATCCGTTCCGGCTCCGATGGCGATGCCAATATCCGCCCGTGTCAGGGCAGGCGCATCATTAATACCGTCGCCCACCATAGCTACCTTCCCCTTCTCTTTTAAGGAACGGATGACGCTCTCCTTTCCGTCAGGAAGGACGCCTGCAATCACCTGGTCCACACCGGCCTGACGGCCAATGGCTCTGGCTGTCCGCTCATTGTCTCCTGTCAGCATAACTACATGGATACCCATATTCTGAAGTTCTTTCACTGCCTGAGGACTGTCTTCCTTTATAACGTCAGCCACAGCAATGATTCCGGCCAAGCGGTCCCCTTCCGCGAAAAAGAGCGGGGTTTTTCCCTCTTCTGCCAGTTCCTGTGACCGGCTTTTCATTTCTTCCGGAACGGAAATCCTGGAACTGATAAATTTGTAGTTTCCTCCCAGAAGCTTTTGACCCTCCAGTTCTGCCAGAAGACCGTTTCCGGGAAGGGCCTGAAACCCGGATACTTCTTTTCCGGAAATCTTTCGCTCTTCTGCCAGAGTTAAAATGGCTCTGGCCAGAGGATGCTCGCTCTTTTTCTCCAGAGAGCAGGCCATGGAAAGAAGCGCTTCCTCTGTAAGTCCTTCGGCCGGCAGGATATCCGTCACCTTGGGCTCGCCGCTTGTGATGGTTCCGGTCTTATCCAGGGCAACGATCTGGGTCTTTCCCGTCTCTTCCAGAGAAACGGCGGTTTTAAACATGATGCCGTTCTTTGCGCCCATTCCATTGCCCACCATGATTGCTACCGGAGTTGCAAGACCCAGGGCGCAGGGACAGCTGATCACCAGAACAGAAATTCCTCTGGCCAGGGCAAATCCCAATGTCTGGCCGGCCAGAAGCCATACCAGGATCGTTGCGATGGAAATGGCAATGACTATGGGCACGAATACGCCGGAAACCTTATCTGCCACTTTGGCAATGGGCGCTTTCGTAGCGGCGGCATCGCTGACCATCTGGATAATCTGAGAAAGAGTGGTATCCTCTCCTACCCGTGTGGCCCGGCATTTTAAGAAACCGGACTGGTTTACCGTAGCCGCCGAAACCTTATCTCCCTCTGCCTTATCGGCCGGGATGCTCTCGCCGGTCAGGGCAGCTTCATTGACTGCACTGTGGCCTTCCAGGACGATACCGTCCACAGGTATATTTTCCCCTGGCCGGACTACGAAAATATCCCCGGTCTGCACATGATCGATGGGAACCGTCTTCTCTTCCCCGTTCTCCAGGATCACCGCTGTTTTCGGAGCCAGCTTCATCAGGCTCTTTAAGGCATCTGTGGTCTTTCCCTTTGACCGGGCCTCCAGCATCTTTCCCACGGTAATCAGAGTCAGTATCATGGCCGCAGACTCAAAATAAAACTCATGCATATAAGACATGACGCCGGCCATATCTCCCTTTACCTGCGCGTCAGTCATGGCAAACAGCGCGTAGGTGCTCCAGACAAAGGAAGCGCCGGAGCCTAAGGCCACCAGGGTATCCATATTCGGCGCCCGGTGGATCAGTCCCTTAAATCCGCTGATAAAGAACTTCTGATTGATCACCATGATAATGCCGGCCAGCAAAAGCTGAAGAAGTCCCATTGCCACATGATTTCCCTGGAAAAAGGCCGGCACCGGCCAGTTCCACATCATATGTCCCATGGAAAAATACATCAGCACAATAAGGAATCCCAGAGAAGCCAGAAGTCTCCGCTTTAATACCGGCGTCTCCCGGTCCTTTAACAGATCCTCATCTGCCGCTGCCAAAGCGCGCTTCGCTCCGGCAGATGCAGCGCCCTTTTTCTGGGCTCCGTATCCGGCTTCCGTTACCGCAGCAATAATATCCGTCTCCGAGGCAGTTCCCTCCACGCCCATGGAATTGGTCAAAAGGCTCACTGAGCAGGATGTAACCCCCGGTACCTTGGAAACCGCCTTTTCCACCCGGGCGCTGCAGGCGGCGCAGCTCATGCCCGTCACAGTATATTGTTCCATAAAAATCCCCCTTTCGATCCTGACATCATTTCATCAGCTTCTGCAGCGTGCAGACCAGCTCGTCGATGGTATCTTCCTTTCCTTCCTTAATATCCCGAACCACGCAGGTTCGGATATGATTTGCCAAGAGGACTTTATTAAAGCTGTTCAAAGCTGCATTTACCGCTGCCACCTGAACCAGAATGTCCGGACAGTAGGCATCCTTTTCCACCATTCCCCGGATTCCCCGGACCTGCCCTTCAATGCGGTTCAGCCGGTGGATCAAGTCTTTATATTCTTTCTCCGTCCGCTCCTTCGTCTTATGGCAATGGCAGCAGCCGGCAGTATCTTCCTGTACAGCAGGTACTTGGTTTTCTTTCTTTAATTCCTTTTCCATACTGCTTCTCCTTTCCGGGAATCTCATGTATTATTCCCTTTTCACGCATATTATATACCCCCACCCGGTATATTGCAAGAGGTAATTTCCGGAAAATGCGAAAATTTTTTCTCAATAACCGGTGTGTGCCGGCGGCAAAGTTTTCAAAAGTTGTGATAAAATTAAGAAAATGAGAATAACGAAACAGGAGGATCCTTCATAATGAGAATTTTTTTCTGAAGACAAATCGGATGGGCTTCTCGCAATGGGAAGAGAACGACGGAGAACTGGCCAGGCAGCTTTGGGGAGACCCGGAAGTGACACGCTGGATCTGCGCCAGCGGCCGCTTCCGCCCCGATGAAATCACCGCCCGGCTTTTGCAGGCTGCTGCGGCCTTCGCCCTTATACCCCGGGCTGGTATGAACTGGGTTTTCACCTGCGGCCGAAGTTCTGGGGACAGGGATATGCCGCCGAAGCGGCCGCCGCCGCCATTCAGTACGCATTTGACACACTGGGGGCTGAGGGGCTGTTTGCCGGACATAATCCCCGCAACACTGCGTCAAAACGCGTTTTGGAACGGATTGGATTCCGGTATGTGCGGGATGAATATTATGAACCCACCGGGTTATATCATCCCTCCTACGAACTCCGCAGCAGCCGGCAGACAGAATGAATATCTGTTACCGCATCATCAAGGATAGCTCTATTTCATCTTCGTCCGCTGCTCCGGTCTCCGTGAAGCCTTTGCTTTTATACAAATTCAGTGCTCGGATATTATCTCTGCTGCAGGTTAATGTTACCCGGTTTGAAGAGCCAAAAGGTTTCGTTTTGATATAATCAAGTACTCGATCCAATGCAGCCCTGCCATAGCCCCGTCTCTGATTCGATTCATCAATCATCATATGCCATATGTCATATTCCGGGATATCATAATCGTAAATCACCATGACATAGCCAACCATAGTGTCACCTTCATATATTCCGAAAGGCTGGCATTGCTCCCTATAGACATAAGCCTGCGCGAGGCTGCGAATCGGATGTGAAACGAATCGTTCCTGTTCCGGTGCAAGTTTTAAATTAAATGCGTCAATAAAGTTTTCTTCCGTAATTTTTCTAAGATTAATCATAAATCCCTCCATAAATTATCCTGGCTTAATTGATAAGTTGGTCTTGTATGAACATCTATAAAGAACAGAAGACTGCATCAAAACGCAAACAAAAAGCCGCGGCTAATAAACCGCGGCAAAAAATTCCATAAAAAATATTATATTGCAGCCGAGGTCCTTAAAAGATATTCAGATTTCTTTATGGATATACGGAACATACAGTCATTCCGGACATGCCGGCGCCGGATTCGGATCACTCCTCCTCCGGCGCAAAAAGTTCATCTACCCTGGTATACAGCTCCCGTCCAAGACGGAAAGCCAGAGCCAGGGTCGGGTCATATTTATCATTTTCAATGGCGTTTACCGTCTGTCTGGAAACGCCGCACCGCCGGGCTAACTCCTCCTGAGAAAGGCCCATCTCTTTTCTGATTTCGCGGATCTTATTTTTCATGTCAGTCTCCATATTTTCTCTTATTGCGAAACAGGAGAACCGTATAAATCAAAGCCATAACGGTAAGAGACACCAGAGGATTCTTTCCTTCCATAGCCTCGCCGTGAAACAAAGAACGGTAAAGCCCTTCCAAAACGCAGAACAGGGTGTACACGGCAAAAACCGCAAAAGTCTGGGCACTGCTTTTTTCCACGATCATCTTCCGCCGCTCATCACCCTGTCTTCCCAGTGAAACAAACATACCGATATCCACAACAATAAAAGCAAGAAAAAGAATGGTAAAAATCCATAACGCAGCTGCCATCACCGTCATAAAAACACCTCCATATTCCTTTTTGGGCTGTAAAATGTCAAAAACTTTTGACACCTTAAATATAACAGCCCCTATGGAATATGTCAAGAGTTTTTGACATTCTGTCTTTCCGCCGGTAACAGTTCAGCCTAACGGCTGAACTGTTACGCTGAATCCGGCAGGTTTTTATCTTGGTTTGTCGGGAACATCCTGA
>PPYE01680242.1_pt1 | contig 36351 bp, 44 predicted proteins | sample 1559881 | NCBI WGS metagenome assembly PPYE01 (sample SAMN08240022, study PRJNA423297) | Human gut metagenome, whole genome shotgun sequencing project.
TTTAACGGGCAAAGAAAGTGGTATAAAAAGAGGCGACCGCAGCCGCCCTCTTTTAAAATGAAAATTCTTTGACTGAATATCCTTCCTCTGGTGTCTCATTAACTTCAACTGGTTCTTGAAAAACAAAGCCTATATTATTGCTATAAGCAAAAGCATAATAATTTTCGTTGGGTGCATTCACGAGTATCTCAATTATTGGGCCTTCTGTTGTTGATCTCTTGTATAATATTCGAGCTTTAGAAATGCACTTGTCACCGCCGCAAGCGAGTTGAGTGATAACTTGATTATTCCCAAATCCTTCAGCAGAAATATAGAATAACTGTGATATCGCAGGACTGTTCACATATAGGTTTCCTACATTAAGTAGTAAACTGTTTGGATTGGCACCACTCTTCGAAGATGCAATCCTGTACCATCGTCCCCATGCTAATCGCCCAACTGTCGTTATTTTACCACATCCTCCACTGAAGGCAACAACTCTTGATGCCACAAGTATATCATTGCCAGCAGCATCAACTGCTTTCACTTTATGCACACTATCCTTTTCCTCTAAAGCATTATTATACTCTTTAGTCGTGACTTTCTTTAACATACCCTTATACTTTTAACGGGCGTTTTTTCTACAATGAAAATCGGCCCAATTTAACATTTTGTTTTTAATCACTATTTATAAATAATATTCATTTAAAATCATCCCATCAAGTAGGCGTTAAAAAGCCACCATTATTTCCCCAGGCATATGTATCTGAAATCATAAATGAAAAGCTACCGTCGTTAACTGATGAGTCATCAGATACCCATACATCAAAATATTCATATGACTGCTCTTTTAAGGTAGCTTTTGTAGGACTATTAGGACCGCCCGATACAGCACCTATGCCGGTTAGCATCACGATGTATTTATAGTGGTCCATTTTCCAGGACGATGGTATCTTTATGCGATAGTGTCCTTCTGCAACCCTTGAGACTGAAAGACTGGATCCATCATATGTAGTCGCCACAATGGTAGCTCCTGTGGATGTTCCTGTAACATACCCCTGTGCCAAAACACACGGAAATAAATCAATAGAACCATTGTACGGTGCATTCAGAATCATCCACATCTTATCAGCATCGGCAGTTCCAATCTTAACAACTTTCAACTGGACTTCCGTGTTACTACGCATTCTAAACTCTGTTAGCCCATGTGGCAGGAATTCACCATCAGGATAGATCTTGATGGTCGGACTTGGCGCGAGTCTCCCAGGCATCACATAATAATACAGATTGAGTTCAGTTCCAGCATCCATATCCACAGCTCTTGGCAGTGACAATGTATGTGACTGCGTAGAAACTCCAAGGCATGTAATATATCCATTCATTCTTCCACGTACCTTAATAACTGTTTCCACATCAGGTTCCAAGGGGATGTTTAAATAAGGAGTATAAATACTTCCTCTGGCATCAAGGCTCTTGCAGTATACTTTTCCAGTCAGAAAATCGAGCATTAGATTGGGACGGAATGCATTGGCTGAATTCATCGGATCGTTCGGATTAAAATCCTTGTATCCACCTTCCGTTTCTACAGCAGAGCCTGAAGCATCCTCTCCGTATTGTGAGAATTGATACTGTCCATAGAATACAGCACTTGCAAGCTTAGCAAAATTGGCCATCAAGATTTCCACATAAATAGCCTTATAGCCTTCAAATGGTATCCAAGTGGCTTTAGTTCCATTGACAGCATAATCCTTTTGAGGATTATTGATGTTTGATGGAACACCTTGACCGACCCAAGTTGTGACCTGGTTCATCACATAATAGATACCATTGTATAGTACATAAGGAGCGAGCATATCCGTACAAACATAAGATGTATGTAGGTCATATTCACCTGCCGGGTATGGCAACATACCTCGTTTCCCTCGCTGAAGGAATTTAACTTCTCCTGTTTTTGTTGCTAATGTCATACTATCAATCTTTAGTTGTTATTGTCCATGCCACGTTGCCGCCTGCCTGCTGACACATTTCATAAGTACAGGTACCGGAGGCGGAAGGAGTATTGGCCGTAGAGGGATTAAGTATCACGCCGGCACTGTCCATGAAAACAAAATAGAATGTCATATCCTTGGCCTTCGTTGTCTCTCCACGTTTGACAAGAATAGGCCTGTAGACTACCGTATCTCCTGCCTTGCTGATGGTCTCATCTTCCGGTGTCGGATTGGTTATGATGTCATAGGGATCAGACAAATCGATTACCGTCTGAGTATCCAAACCAATAAGAGTAGAATTCTGATATACCTCTACCTTGAATATGCCGGTAGTATCCACCATGCTGTCCGTTACCGTCAGGTTCTTTCCGGTTTGTCCGCTGATCAGGTTCCATGCATTGTTTATCATCCTGTACCATTTGTATGATAAACCGGCCGTCAGCTCCGAAGCTCCCAAACGGGCAACGGCTGACAATATAACACTGCCTCCCTTCTCCCGGATGGCGAAGTACTTGTCATCGCCGGCCATGATGGTCACCACTTTCTGATTTCCGACTCCCTTTGTTATCGGGATAGGATAAACCCATTGTATTTCATCCGAAACATTACCGACTGTCACCGTTGCCACTCCTTTGATCGTACAGCTTGCGCCAGCAGAAGCCTTCACAAGGTTCTTTACTACCTGAAGGCCGTAATAGTTTGTAGTACCGGCAGCATACGGCACAAACCTGAAGTGCCCGGTTTCACCTCCGAAGGTATTTGTCGACACATTGGACGTGAAATTAATAAGCACATCGTTGAAATACCACTTAATGGAAGATGGCACAACAATTCCTTCAGCTACACGGGAGGAAGTCAGCAGGAAAGACAATGTAGGTTTCAATGTCGTAAAATCCGGCGCTATGTTTGTAGGAGCGGATGAATCACCGTCATATTCCTGGTATAAGTCACCTTTATCGCACAGAATTGCCGCCATATATACACCGGACTTCTGCGAAAAGGTCACCTGTCCGACTTTACTCGCTATGCTCATTGGTTACCTCCCCTTCTGTATTATCAGATTCCTCAGGATCTTCTACTTTATATTTATCCGGCGTGCTAACCTCAGTGGGATTGTCTGTTCCGTCGATCTCTGCCTTCGCTTGCTGCGGAGTAAGACAGACACCGCCTACTTCCACAGCACGCTCGAACACGGTATCGCCGGGAAAGCCCGCTACGTCAGCCTGCCATAACAGCACATTGCCATCTGCTGTTTTATTACGGATAGCAGTCAGATCGAGCGCATCCGCCACCTCTTTGGTTACTTTGATGTAAAATGCCATAATCAAGTATTTTAAAATTAAACAATTCTTTTCCTTGCAACGATAAACTTGTTATCGCTGTTTACGATATACTTTCCGTCAGACGTTACCAGAGCAGCATAGGGGCCTCTGTCTATTACTGTCAGATCGAGCATCATCCTGTCAGTGAAAGGGATACTCGGATTGAAGCCGGTTGCCACCAACGTGTACGAAGAAGCCCCCGCCGCTTTGGTTCTCCATTCACAATCCAGTACCTCGGAAGGGTTAGGGATATCACCTATCGTATCTCGAATTATAGGCTTTGGATATATTACCGTCGTGCCATCGGCCACCTGTTGCGGTACACCTTTCCAGTCGACTTCAATTGAAGGTATCCGGCGGCGGATAGTAGTAGATACATAGCCAATACCATCATCAGGTGTAGAAGCCGGAGTGCCATCCTTGGAATAAGAGGCTTTACAGACATATGTTATCTCATTACCAATATAGTTACGGTCGATGGTCAATACATTCTTATTGAGTGACACAAATTCCCAGTCGTTATCACTGTTACCGTCAACTATCTGTTCAAGCGATCCATTTTCAAGCTTCCGGTAAAAGAAGAACCTGCATTTATTCGTAGCGGTCACATCCGTATCTCCTACAATCAGCTTAGCGGTGATCGTTTGCTGTACAGTGTCACGCAGAGGATTCCAGTCCAAACCTGAAGGTGAGTCTATCATCAGTTTAGGAGTCGGTTCACTGCCATCCACCGAACGGATTAACCGGGTAAAATTGTACACGTATGTTTGCCCGCTACGTTTACTGTCTACATATTCGGCATAAAATTCAAGTGTGACGGGATTGATCGTCGAGACATTTTTCTTCATCTGAATCTTTCCCTTTTCCGATCCTGAATCTGTAATTACATAATTGGTATTAGATGATGTGATCAATGTTCGAATACCGCCTATACGTTCATACCATTTCATGTTCGTCAATGAAGCATTGACAGTACCAAGCTTGGCAACTGCATCCGGATCGGTGGCGTTACAACGTGGAAAGAGCGTCAGGGGAGTAAGCGTATAGTCCGGGGTGTATTCATTCTTATCAGCCTGATACACCTGCATATCCGGTACGCTGCCTACAACTTCGATATCTCCACTTATCTGAAGCGGGCGATAGTTGATCGTTATTTTACGCTGTTTACTCTGCATAATCTTACAATTTAAAAAGGTACATAATCTGTTGTCTCATGATTATTCTGTCCGTCACGCAACAGCACTCTTGCTATAAACTTGCATCCAGTCATATTCATATAGTCGGGACCAAGGTCATTCACTGTCAACGGTAAGGACTTTCCTGCTTCAGCATGTGCGACCGCCCAGGCATTATCTTCCGTTACGTTACCTGTATCACGTGTCCATTCCACATCGGCATCAAGGATATGAGGTGTTACATCCTGATTGTACAGTTTACCGGTAATCTTAAGGGTAGTCTCAAACTTATCCGCGTCAAAGTACCAGCCATTACTGCTATCAATGTCAATAGTAAAGTCCGGATTTCCTTCGATCATAGCCCATCCTGTAGATGCATACTGTGGTTCTTCGGTAGTACCCGTTACCAGACACATCCATTTGCAACCGTAGTGATATACTGCATCGTACACCTCCTGAGTAGATTGATAAGGATTGCTCACCGATTCTTCTGCGCTCCACTTGCCACGGTTGTTTTCAACCCGTACAGGTATTCCCTCATAGTCAATACGGTGAATGTCTTGAACAGCAATACCACGGCAATATACGTAGGTGTGCAGGTAGTTGATTGGCAGATTGTCAAACAGTGACAAATGCTTCAGACGACCTATGATGATGGAGTAGTTGCTTTCTTCCAATATAGGCTTGATGACACCGTCTAACATACAGATGCACTTCTCTCGGCTGGATAGATACCAGTATCCCTGACGCTCTGCATTGACCGGATTACCACGATGAGACAATATCATTAGCGGCTCCGGCGGATAGTTCTTACCACCGGGAACCTCACTATCCGGATACATAACAGCATTGATGGCATTGGCAGATGTATCTACGTGCAAGACACGCAACCAGGATGTGTAATAATTGCCACCACCTGATACCAAGTCGTTGACAATGCCGTAAACCACATCATTCTCTGCTAATGCCGTGAAATCATTCTCCCAACGTTTACGCAGTGGTAAACGGTAAGTACCGTCTTCTAGAAGTTCGACGCTCTCAATCGTGCCGGATTCGGAAAAAGAATAATCTGATTCCATAGCAGACAAGCGGTTGAATATCACTTCCTGAACAATGAGGGCAAAACGGGCTTCCAAAGTATCAGCCTGTACACGGCCATCTTTAAGTAAAATTCCTTTTCCGGCAACCAATGAGTCGATGGCTTCACCAACTTCGGCACCCCCCAATAACTTCAGCAGGAAAGGGGTTTCATCAGGTTTGGATTTATGAAGGAAGATTTTATTCAGTTCCTCCAAAGAACACTGTGATAACAGGTTCAAGATACCCACCAAGGTACGTCCGACACGTTCTCCTGTGTTTTCTCCCTCCCGGGTAGCATACCGTACCTGCCGGGCTAATTCTTTAAGTGTTTCAATCGTATCCGCCATATCAGTTGAATGCCTTCCTACAGTTAATAGCTTTATAGGGTTGCGACAAGTGTATTGCCGCGACCACCCCATAAAGCTGGCTATCAATATTCACCACATAATCCGCTTCTACCTCTTCAAGTGAAAAGGCAATCCATTGGCGGTTCTTCCTTTTGTCTTCAAGTACCTGGTTCAGCATCTCGTCAAAAATGCGCTCGCACTTATCAAGTGCGGCCTCTATCTGTTCGTAGTCTGAAGTATCGGACACATGTTCCAATACAAAGAGCAGATAATCACGATCCTTCAGGTATGCCCCCGGAACACCGCCATATCCGAACCCTGAGCCACGGTCCAGAATCACCGCCGGATAGTGAAGCACGCTGTCCAGTGCCGTGTGCTTCTCCCGTTCGGATGAAAGGAAATGTACCTCGCCATTCTCTTTATGCCGGATATCGACGTGTCTTTCGGCTAAACTCTCTATGTACTCTGAAAATGTCATTTCTTTTGTTTTTGAGCGTCACGGATTCTTTTATTGAGTAGGCGGAATGCCGTTGCTACCGGCATTGCCTGATATTTCTCCATCACCGCCACATCATCACCGACAAAGGCATCGAAGATATCAAGCCAGTTGACCGATGGCGCGGCCGGTTTCTTGCCGTTCTTCTCCGGTTCCGGATCTTCATTCAACGGAAACAGGAAAGGGAACGCCTTGGAAAGCCATCTCTTGACAAAAACGTAGTTCAGGAATATGGCATACTTGACGTGCTTGTCAATCTTTGCCACCTTCACTATCCGTTTTTGCAGCATCAGCGGTTTCTGCCTGCTAAATAAGCCGTTTTTTCCACCTGCCGGTAGGACAATATATTCGTTATGCTTCAGGTACAGCATTGATATGAAAGTATCCAGTGAGGTATTCTTGCCATCACGCGCATAGCGGTTGAAAGCTGTGTCCACGTGCATGAAGTGCTCGAAACATATCCCCTTCAGGCGTTCACCCGGTGCCTTCAATCCGGACACACCGGAAAGAATAAAGCGATCCATCCGGACACGGCAATCGCTGATGAACTCTATCAGCTCACTCAGCTTATACCTGTAATAGCTGTCCGCAATGACACCGGAAGGTAGGGAATAGAACTCCTTCAGGAAGGATGATTCATCCGTCTCCTGAAGGTAAAACCGTGACACGAGCAGGAACTGATCCGGTGTCAGTTCTTCCCATTTCTGAGGCACCCGGCGTATAACCTCACGCCGGACACCGAAGCTGCGATATGCCATACGAAGCTCTCTCATACCCAGAATGTACGTTTACGGTCATTGTCCCGGTCGAATATCCTGCGGGGATCACCGGCATAGTAGTCAGTAAAATAACTGCGGGCAATCCGCAGCAATGCGGTCATGTACATGTCGGCATCCGCCTTCAGGTTCTGTATCTGTACAGCTATCCGTTTAGTATCCACCGGTTCTTTTTGTTCATTGCCCTTTTCACCTGACCGGATTGTAGTAAAGTACAGCCCTCGGTCCGTAATGCTGCCCGTCTCCATCAGCAGCCGTCTGACCGCCATTGTCCCGATGTAGCGGGAACAGGCCAGGCGAAAACGTTCCACATTCTTCCGCCGCTCTTCATCTTCAGGCGGATTGACCAGCCCGTCAATCAGATGCTCATAGAGCCTGTCACCGATAGCCGGTTGAAGCTGCATTTCCTCCACAAATTTCAGATGCGGCTGCAACCGCAGGAAGATAATCCGGCTGCCGCCAATGAAACAGACATCATTCACATCCGCGGTACTGCGGACAATAGCGGATTTGCGGTCCTGGTAAGCCTGCGAGGTCGCAAATTCCGGATATTCCGCTATATGCGCATACAGGAACTCAAGCAATTCATCCAGCGCATTGAACCCCTTGTTGCGGAAAGACATGCGAAGATTGTCTTCCTGATACTTATAGACCCCTTGAAAGGATTCATTGTCGGACTTCTGCCGTTGAAATCCCGCATCCGTGATCCGGACGCTGATTTCATCGAAATCATTCCAGAATGCCAGGTTCGCATTCGCGCGCTGGCAAATCTCAAGCAGCCGGACATCCAGCTTCTCCCGCTCGGTTGCCCCTTCAGTATTCGGTTCCAACACATCCGGATCCGGACCGAAATTATAAATCTCAACCACTTCGCCCGCCATCGCATCGCCTAATAACGGTACAAGGTATTGTCGGAAGGCACCCCGAAGCGGCGCCTCCATCATGTCAAACGAGATCGCGGTATTCACCTTCATCAGCGCCTTGAGTTCGGCACCCTTGTTCCATTTCTCTGCACTGAATATCATTAGCTCAACGTTTTTTTGGTACCGCTTCCGGTATCGAGGGTTACTAAAATGGTATTGCGGAAACGCAGTTCACACTCCGGCATACCGTTCATTTTTATGTAGAGTTCTATCGGATCCAAAATATTCTGCCGGTCAATCCAGGCATTGGCGATGTTCACGAGGAACGCCTCACGAATATTGGAACCGCCCTGATTGCCAGCGTATGTACCGCCCGGCATACCGGCACCGAGCACATTGGGATTGACCATTAAGGCAAACAATATCTCGGAGTTGGCGGCTGCCGATACCGGAAGGTTGTCGCTGCCCTGGTATTTATTCTCCAACGGCTTGATCTTCCATTCCTCTTCAATCCTGCCGTTCATCTCATTGACGGCATAATGTGAGAAGATCGGTTTCTCCGCGTTGTCCGGCCCGCAAAGATTCTGTTCTACCGAGTCCATATACTTCTGAATGGCCGCTTCGCGTTCTGTGACGGAATAGTCCTTGGAAGGGTATTTCTTCTCCCAATAAGAATACGGTATCTGTACATGCCACTTCCAGGTAATCTGGTTCTTATAGGCTTTCTTGAGGAAATGGGGGATGAGATGGGCAATCTCCACCCATCCGCAAACGTATGCCGGCCACCAGACAGGTATGCCGTAAAGATCGTCATTGCTCCAGCTGTCACGCACCGGCAGGATAAAACCGTTCTTCATCTTCCCGGCAAACTTTAACACCTCGGCGTGCATCTGCGGATCATATTCAGACAATACCTCCAGCTTGGTGTACTGCCCCTTGTCCGGACGCTGCGGCCAGTATCCGGAAACAATACACTTGCAAGCCCCGTATTCATCCACTTCGGAATAGCGCCGATAAAGCGCATTAACCGGATTGACCCCTGCAAAAGAATTGCCGGCTGCCGACGGAACGAACTGGACAGCCCCGTTGCCGAACTTCAGATAATCCCGCAGTACCTTCTCCATGTAGCGCCTTACATTGCGGGAAGCGACAAAAGCTTGTACCCGGCTATCGGTAACGGGTTTCAGTATCTCGTTGCCGCCATCATCGTAACCGTTCACCGTACAAGGATAAATACCCTGCCCAAGTGTCAGGTTCCGGAGAAATTTCAATCCGGTATTGAGCACACTGGTGTTGCCAATCTCTTCGGCCGCCTTCTGCGGGAAATCATTCTCATCTCCCCATGGGCGCACCTTCACCCCGTCGATGTCTATGTAGCTGACATTCGACAAGTCGTATGGCGACAGGATCTTGGCACGGTCCTTCATCTCGTTCTGCGGTGCCGCGGTAGTCTCTCCGAATATGTACGTGGACTGCATCAGCAGGGGAATGCCGCTTGAATTAAACAGTATGTTCATCAGAATACGATTTTCATTTTGTTATACTCCAGTATCAGGTCTATATCCACGGGGTAGGGATGTCCTTCGGGATTGCCCTTGCAGTCGCAGGGCTGTACACCCCGAAGCTGGTATTCCTTCATGTTCATGCGTCCGGCACCACAGGCGTATGCCTGCGGGATAAAGTAGACCTTGCCCTCCTTGCTGACGAATTTTATCGAAAAGACGCGCCGGTTCCCGCGTTCATCCCTGCGGATATCCATGTCGGCCAATGCCAAATTTCTTCGTATTGTTTCCATTGTATATTATTTATTCAAATGTCCTGTCAAATGTATAATCGAAGATACCGCCCCTAAACGAGTACCTGTCAAATACCTGATGCTTCCGGCTTGCCGGGCAGAAGGTCAGATTCACGTTTACCCGCTGGTTGCCCATTTTCGTATGGGTAAAGTCAATATCCGTAATAATGATCTCCATCGGCAGCGAAGGCGTGTCGTACCATCGCTGTACCGGAGAGGTAAGCATGTCTATCAGGGCCTTGTACTTGTTTTCGTCCAAATACCCGGTATTGACCGTGCGCAGATCATTGAAAAACGGATTGAATCTTCTTTTCAGCTTCACCATGTCCGCGATATCACCCTCCAGTTCCGGACTATACTGCACCAATCCTGAGAATGAAATGGATTCCGGCAACCCGAATACATTGTAGTAGAGAAACTGGTGCATTTCACGGTGGCTTTTCCGGTCAATGACATACCTTACAAGGTCCGTCAATGTGCCATCGGTGATGCGTGCATCATACGATAAGATATTGTCGGCCCTGAGACTCGCGAGTTTGCCCACCTTAACCGGACTCATGTTATATGCCATCATCCGGTTGGCATCGGAGAGTTGCAGCTCAACGGTTTTCTTGACGCTGCTGCCGGACTCCAGGTGGATGATATCCAGATACACTTTTGTCTTGTCAGACACGAAGAAGGAAAGGTAATCAATCGTATTCTGCCTGATATGCTTGATTTTATAGCGGGAATAAAATATGAAGCCGGTCAGCGGCTCGAAAGACACGCGGTATCTTGAGTGGAACACATATAGCGTGTATTCAGCGGTTGCCTCGCTGTCTGAAAGGGACAGTTGTACCGTCATAGGTGGCAGGGCTATCCGGTCATCACCGCCTCCCAGTTCCGGACGAACGAAATACTCACTGATGATATCACCCGGATCACAAATGACGACTGCATTCCCACTGTCCGGATAGTACACTTCAGAAAGCGCCTCCTGTCCGTCAACCGTCATATTGAAAACCAGTTTCTCATGTACGTCCGTAATACGGATATCCTCCATATCGGCGGAAAACAGATATGTGTTATTGACCAAATTCGCTACCATCTCCACAAATCTTTAGATACCCCCAACACCAGTGATTTATTGTACAAGTCATAGCCCGCCTTGAATTCCCACGACCTACGCCGATACCCCGCGGATAACACACAGCTGTAACGCCCGGCATCCAATCCCAGAGCCAGGGTATTGTTATAAACGACCGGTTGCCGGTAATCCACCACTACGGTACGGTCAAGTAGCGCATTGCGGGATATGACATCGGTCATTTCCACCCGCAGGTAAGGACGCTCAATAATCGTATCGAGATAATGCTTCTCCGAGAAATAGTCGGCCAGTATAGCCGCCGTATCCACTTCTGCGGGTACCTCACGGACAATCACCTCCGGTTCCGGAATGGCAGGGCGTATCGTATCATGCCTGGCCACCGTTTCCGGAACGCGGACAATACTCCGGTGACGGGATCCCAGCCAGTGACCCGCCCAACCGGAAAGAAGTGCTATAAACGCACATAGCAACATATGGCTAACGTTCCGTCTCATCTACCTTCTTTTTAAACTTGTCTGTAACCGTCACCCACAACATGCCCACCTGCCTGATCAGCGTATCTTTAGGCTTGCCGTCAATAACCGCCAGATTCTCCAGTATGCTTGTCACGTGCTCCGCACAGAACCAGGTCATGACGAACACTTTGACAATGGAAAAGAATAGGGTGGCCAGCAGCATGATGAAGCTTTCTTCAGCCCCTGCCTTGCTCTCCAGATAGAATGAGTGCGTGATATAAATGATGGTCAGCCATATACACAGCTTGATGATACAGCGTGAGAAACGGAAGGATTCAAACCCTATGCCTTGGATCTTGCTTGCCCTGATGCCCGTCCACATCTCGGAAACAATGGCGATCAGCATGGCCATCGCCAGCAACGGGGTAATACCTATCCATTCACTGACTACCGCAGTGATTGCACTGAAGGAAATAGTCGGCAGTTGCAGGTTATATTTAAAACTGGGTGCCACTGAAAGAAAAAACTCCTTCAGGGAATCATATCCATAGGTACCGACGAACTTGGTAATGAAGCGTATCATATCTTTTTTTGTCACAAAGGTAAAATCATACCATCCGCTTTCATAGGACAAAAAAAGCCCCTCCGTGGTTGAAGGAACGGGAAACATAAAACAAAATACCGCTTTGGGTCCCATTCCGTTTGCGAGCGTGCGAGCAAACGGAATGGGTGCGCCCGCACCCCATCCGTCAAATCATCCCTTCATCGCAAAAGCTATAATATCCGTCATTCGTTATAATTACATGGTCCATCACCCGAATGTTGAATATCCCTGCCGCCTTTTTTAACTGTTCCGTCAGCCTCTTGTCATCATTGCTCGGTCGGCTGTTGCCGCTCGGATGATTGTGTACCGCTGCAAACTGCGAAGCTCCCGTATTTATCAACACCTGCATTATCAGCCGTACATCTGCCGAAGTCTGGTCTATACCGCCTACTGAAACCTGTACTTTCTTGATTATTCGGGATGCATTATTAATAGCCACGACCCAAAACTCTTCATTCCGTAAATCACCTATTAACGGCTGCATCAGTTCGTATACATCCTTGCTTGAAAGAATCTGCCTGCGTTCAACCTGTTGAGACTGCTGTCTCTTGTACATCTCCACCGCTGCCACGGCAACTTTCTTGCGTCCAGGCGTCAAGGATGCAAACAGCCTGTCAATGTCTATCTCCCCGTTGCTGCGTTCAACGTCTGAGACAATCTGCCTGTTATTGCTTATCTCGTAAATCAGTTCACTGTCACTCATGTAACGACAATCATTATCGAATAAAGTATTCATAACAAAAAATATATATTAGTTATAAGAAAGAATTGTTCTACCTAAAAAATAGCCTCCCAACACTTTTGCACCTAACTTTTCCAAAGCACAAGCAAAACGGGCGTAAGAATGTCCCTGCGTCAGTATATCATCAAACAGAAGTACTTTTTTCCCATTGAAAAAGCCGCTATCAAACTTGATAACTTCAACCTCCTGCACCGTCTTGCTACTCTTTGTCTCATGGATGGCGAGACGTCCGCCCTCGATAGTAATTGCCTTATATGCGTTACAGCATCCTGTCAGCCGTGCCACTTCTTCGGCAAATACCTTGTATCTGATTTCGTTTTTTTCCGCTGAACTTGCAGGAATGCAAACGAATGTTACGTTCTCGCAATCTGCGCCAAACTGCTCCCGTATCTTCTTCGCTACGAGTTCCGCAACCGATACACTACGTTTGCCGTCTTTAAAGTCCCATATCATCTTTCTGATTGCCCACTCACGTTTATTTGCCTCGTACTTGGTAGGTAAATAATCGAAGAAGTTGAACATAAATTTAGACCACTGTTGTTTCCATGCTTCGGGAATGTTTCTTTTTGCTGCCATAACTGTAAGTTTTAATTTTATTCTGGATTTTTGGAGTCGTCGGGTGGAGCCTTTTTATTTTCTCCGTTTCCCGGAACGACTTTTTTTTTATTCCGGCGTGTCTGTATGACGTGCGGTATGGTTGCCTTTTGATGCCGCAATAATTGAGGTGCCGAGGATGACATTCTGCAAGGTTCCGACTAAAACCGGAGGCTTGAATACTACCTGCAAGGTGGAGATTTTTTGGCGGACAACGCCTGACCTTGCTTGTCAGACCGGTGCCCTACATTTGCGGACTCAAAAGACTACCTGACCGCATACAGACATGCAGAAATAAAAAGGAGTTCCGGAAGAGAAACGGAGGTACGTCAAGCGGAACGCTTACCGCTCTACGGTCTCTACCTTAGAATTTGAAACAGAAAAGACCGGGGACCTGCATGGGTGCAAACAAACACGGGAAGCGATGCTTCCTACCTCTATAAGCGCGCAAAATCCGTACTGGGGAAATAGATTTGCCTGCCTATTTCTTCAGTACGGATTTTGCGCGCGCCGGGAACTTCGTTAATGAATGTTATAACAATCTTATTGCCTTGAGAATGAACACACAACACCCCGTTTTCCATCCGAATGGAAAAAGAAACGGAAGTTTCTTCCTACCGCGCCCTATCAAAAGTCGCAAAAAAAACCGCAAAAAGTAAGGAAATATGATAAAGTAATAGATTTTTACATCAAAGAAAACACCCTCCGCCAGTCCTCCTGTGCGGCGTTCGGTCCTCAATCATTGCGAGTCTTGCTATAAGTATTGCGATTGCTGTTGCGAATGTGTGTGAAGTGAATCAGATACGTGCGTCCACAAATCCGTAAGCCTGCCTGAGCAAATGCCCGTACTTCGTCCAGACACGTTTATCGACCGCATCACCGAAGTGCGTTGCCTCTTCAGGAAGGATGGACTGGTTGCGCTCGCTGCGCTTATCTTTGGCAAACCGTCCTTCACGATCTTCAATGACACGCGTGTTGTTCATGGATATAAGCGTGTACTTGCATTTCGAGCCGTTGAAACGCTTCTTCGGGAACCGTTCGTCCTTCTCCGCCAGGATAGAAGCCCACAACAGATATTTATCATGCTGCGGCGGCTCCATACCCGCATGCGTGTGCTGTTCCACCGTCCAGCCGTGTTTCTCCAGGCGCTCAATGGCAAGCTCATTATAGGATTTTTTATTGTTGGCACGGCGTGCATCCCCGTAGCGGTCACGGTAATAATGCAGGTGCTTGTTGATATGGTTACGGTAATAGTGACAGAACTTATCCATCAGCGCGTTGACCATCGTATCGTCTTCTTCATCACGCTTGACAAAGAACTCGTTGATATTGTTATCCACCGGCTCACGGGTCAGCAGCTTCGTCACGAAATCATAGTTGCGCTCCTGTGCCACTTCAAGGAACGAGGCGGCAGAACCCCAGTCAGGCGTCAGTTCCAGCGGCTTCGTGGGGGTACAGTCCAGGTCACGCCGGCTGTCATCGTTATTGGCAAGCTGCTGCCAGTTGTAGTTATGATCTTCGGCAAAGTCACGGATATAGTCGTCATTGGTCGCATTGTAATACACGTGCCGTTCATCCAGTTGGTAATAGCAGCTATCAATCTTATCCACCATGAAGTTCAGGATCTCGATCATGAAGGAAAGCTTATCCATCACCTTATACTGGTTCAGGATATAGTTCATGCCCACATTGGCGATATTGTCGAAGATGGAGCCAAGGATAAAGAGCGTGCCGTCGCGTGAAACGAACGGCGTGATGCTTTGCCTGAGACGAACGGTTTCATTCCAGATTTCCTTGAAGAGTCCCGCATCATTCGCAATCCTTGCATCAATGAGCTGCATCTGTAACCGCACAATCTTATTCCAGACATCAAACAGTCGGATGCCGCGTTCTTCTTCGTAATACTTGGCCGGTTCAAGCAACCATTTCTGTTCAGGCGTGTAAGGCATGGAGGACAGGAAGGTGTTGCCGTGATGTTTCAGAACGGGATTCTTGGACTTGCGGCCAAAGATGTGTTCATTACCCCGGTTGGTCGGTGCTGCTTCCTGATCGAACTTCTCCTTATCGAGCGTCAACGCTTCATCGGTGATGTTGTAATCCGCATTCGGACCGCGGCTGTTACCACCTTGGGTAAGTATGTAGAGCATATGGCCATTGGAGAAGCTGATACCATACTCAAACGACATGATGTGTTCATAGGGCCTGTACCATCCTTCAATGGGACTGCGGCAAACCACATAGTCACCGGTCTTGCTGACCGGATCCCATTGCTTGTAACCGAGCATCTCCAGCATCTTGAAAGCGGATGGTAATGTTTTAGTGAGCGCCTGACCAATGGTGGCCTGTGTGAGCGTGGTAATACCACGAGGCATCAGCCGGATATTGTCATCTATCACGGCACCGGTAATGAATGATTTACCCGTTGCACGTGAATAGATGACATACCCGTTCTTGTACGGCATTACCAGGAATGCCGCCTGTGCCGGATTGACCTGTATGACCTCTTCCCAAACGTTTTCGTCCATTGTCCTGCCGTATCAATAACGTGGGAAAACAATGTAATTCACACCTTCGGAAGAAGTCATACGGGGCATCGGCTGCCCTGTATCGTCTAATAGTTTTTTCACTTCATCCGGCTTGAACTTGGCGGATACGGTACAAACAATCTGTGTCTTGCTGACCGACACCATATCGATATGCTTGTGGTCAACCAAATAAGAGATTAAGCGTTTGTTTGTCAGTTTCTTCATGATAATCTATTTATGAGTTCATTATTTCTTCTGCCTGCACATCGTCAATAGGCGTGTACATGGAATCCACAAGGACTTTCTGCTCTTCCTGGGAAAGATTGCGGATGGCGTTCAGCGGAACATCTACCTTTTGCCCCATACTGTTGATCTGAATATAGAACACATTCTTCTCCATGCGTCGCGGATCCTCAACCGAAGCCGGACGTTCGCCAATCATCTGATGCAGCACCTTCTTGGCGTTGTTCCAGTTCTTCAGATCACCCCTGAGCTTACAGTCCCGGATAAGCTGAATCTGGTCCTTGATCATCCAGGCGAACCAGAAATCCCAGTCAAACTGGTGCTGTGTCTTGAACAGTTCTTTTGCCAGGGCGATATCCTTACGCACCTGTGTACGTGAAATCCGGTATTTCGCCAGCATGATGTTGATGATATGGCTTTCATTGGGATAATCATCCAGCAAACGGGCTATCTGCAACACCCGGTTGCACTGTACCCGTAAGTGCTCCGGCAACGGGCTGTTCTCCGGGTCAATGATGTGCTGCTGTATAAGGTCGTATGACTGTTCCTCCAATGCGGCCTTGCTTTTGGATGTTGTCAAGCTGTTACTCATACTCAAGATATTGCTGTTGCGATTTAAAGAACTTGATCAATTCCTGTTGTGCCGGATTGCTGCCGTTGATGGCGGACTTGATGATAGCCTCCCGTACTTCAACCATCTGTCTGAGATGTCCCCGGTAGAAAGCTGTACGAACTTCAGTGCCCGGAGTACGGAGTTCTGCAAGAAAATCCGTCTCATCCACACCGATATTGATTGCGATCATCCCCGGCGGGATAAGGCGGTACGCCATTTTCTCTATCTCCTCACGTTGTTCCTGAGTCAAATTCATCATTCAGCATTTTAAAGTCAAAGTCAAAAATATCTCTGCCGGTATGGATGATTCCACGCTCCAGCTTCGGGTTATGTGTGGCGTTCTGACTGCCTACTACGGTGATGTTCCAATCTTCGTTATACAGCAACGCCACCTTCGCATGCAGTGCCAGGCAACGGTAACAGTCCGGAAATGTAGTCACCAGAAAATCGAACGGCTTGGGTGAAATGCTGCGTACGCGGTTATCGATCAGGAACCGTACCGATAGCAACTCACCGGTCTCAACCTTACGATGAAGGGCGTTGATGCTATCCATAGAGATGGAATAGGTTGTCAGAAACAAATGTGCCGGACCCGTCTGCTTGAGAATGTAGAAAATCAGCTGAATGAGATTGAACGCGCCTGAAGAATAAAAATGCTTGTCCCGACCAGGTACCAGCATCCCCATAGCGTCCGGATACAGCAGCTTCTCCACAACCAGGTCATGGCCGGAGGCTGCCGCATCCGTTCGGCGGATGTAGCCTGTCGGGTATCGGTCTCCCTGCATAGGACTTACTGCGTCATCCGCCGGCATCATCTTATTCTCAATCTCACTGCAACAAACCAACATAACCTATTGCAGTTCTGCCAAACGATATTCTATCTTTTCTACCAATGCCTCCTGATCAGCGACCTTCTTCTCGTATCTCACACGTTTGGGGCAGTCAGGAAGCGGGTTTTCCTTGCCGTCTTTAGGTTTGCTCTCTGAAGAATACAGCAACATATTTTTTGCCTTGGTAATCTTACTCTTGGCATTGGATTTCGCTTTCTTCAGTTCTTCGACGGAAAGGGAACTGATATCGGTCTGTTCATCTTCCTTTTCCGGCTTCTCTTCAGCAGCATCCACTTTTTTATAAAGCTCGTCCAGCTGCTCATCAGTCGGCAACTCCTTGTTCTGCTCATATTGCTGTTTGATGGCAGCCAGCAATGTCATACGGTTGGAGAGGGAGGCTATACGGGTAACAATATCCTTGCGCTGTGAACATACAGCCGCCGTATTGCTCTCACCCTGTTCGGCAAGTAACCGATGCAGCCGTGAACGTTCATTGTAGCAATCCCGGAAATCATAGATGATTTTGGCTATGACAGGAGGGTAGGCCGGCTGTTCATCCGTTTCACGTGCCAGTTCTTTTTCCGCAATGGTAACGATGGCCGCCGCCGTTTCTTCGGGAACCGTCTCGGAACGTCCGTCATTACCGGGTAGCGCATCATCCGCCAAGTCCACATCTTCAAAGCGCGGATCATCCGGATGATACCAGACTTTAATCATCTGCCGGATCTCGTATTCCAGCTTCTCGCGGGTATGCGGTTTTTCGCCTAATTTAGCCAGTTTGGATGATACAATTGTCTTGTAACCTGATTTAGCAAGGATAGCCACACCAGTATTGTATTCTCTCTTAGCAGAGTTCAGCCAGGCGATACCTTCTCTGCGGGCTTCGATATAAGCATTTGTAATTTCAGCCATGATTCTTGATATTAACGTCATACAAAGGTGTTGCGAATTTTATTGCTGTGATAGGACAAAACAAAATGTCCGCCTTCCGGAAAAAATCCGGAGACGGACATAAACAAGCAACTAACCAAACGAAGAAACAAAAATCAACCTCCAGGTGCGTTCTTTACAGTGAGAATGTCTTCCGCATCACCTTCATACACACATTTACGCGGCGCGGTGAAAGTATAATGAAGTGTGTTCTGATTACGCGCGGTAGAGTTTGCCCCGGTGGTAGAACCATCTCCGGAGGCACGCATAGCACCGCGGCGTTTGTCACCCATCAGGTAGTTCGTGCCGTTGTTGTCGGTCACGATAAAGAACATCTTGCGCCCTTTGGTCGCATTCTCAAAACCGAATATTTTCTTCCGCATCTTGGCCGAAATGATATTCAAGTCCATCAGGAACGATTCACCACCGGTTTCTCCCTGATCCGTAATCTTGAACTCAGCCAGTTCGTCAGTGATATCCATCTTATAGGCCCGGCAACCTTCTTTCATAACAAGATCACCGACCAGTGCACCGGCTGCCTCCAGTGAAAGCGGATCATCCGTCTTTTTCGGGTAGTCCGGCCATGTCGCCACATCTGCATGATAACCGAAGATAACGGACGGTATGATACCGCCCATATTATCCTGGTTCTCGCAGTCCATTGCCTCGTTGATATCATCAAGGGCAATACATAATTTGGGATCTACTTCTGCCATAGTCACAGGATTTATTCAGATTTAACAACGTATGTACCCGTCACTTTCTCTACTGCACCCGCAGCAGGAGTCTTCTTCTGCACGGCAGGAGTGGTATATCCGGCGGCCTCCAGGAACTCGACGGTATATTCCTTACCACCGGGAACCGCTACATACGTACCGGAATCACGCCAGCCCTCTTCACCCTGAATGCGCCATTTGCCACCGTTGGCCTTCGCTTCATCCGGTGTAATTGTAACCTCGATATATCCGAACGGGTTGCTACCTTCAGGATCCACCGGACGGTCATTAACACAGAACTCCGATTTATGCACCGACACGAACTGGAATCCGATCAAGTACTTGCCCGCAGCATCGAACGTATAAGGATTACCGGAGAAGAACGGCTTGATGGACTTGAAATCGCTCTCCTTGTCAAAGCCGTAGCAAATGTTCCCTTTAGTGGTCAGCATGACGAACTGGCTGCCATCGGGAAGATTCGGAACACGTACCAGCTCACAACGGTTATTGGAACCAAGCAGGTGTTGTGTATCGGAAGTATCTTCTTTTAATCCGATAACGATAGTACCTTCATCTTTGCGCCAGTCATCGTACATGTCGCCCAAATCATCGGAAATGAACATCTTGATGTTCTTCTTGCGCTTGAAGGTACGCGGCATGTGACGCCACATCTCCAGTAACCTTTCGCCAATGTTGGCACGGGTCAGCTCACCGGTGGCATATACGTTGCCTTCAGCACTGGAGATATCTCCGACTGCCTCGCCTTCGGTAACAATGGTACCGATACCGTCGAAAGAGTCCTGAATGTCCGTCTTGTTCTCATCAGCGCTGTATTTTGCCGTGAAGATGGCAAACAGCAAATCATTGGATGCCAGTTCATGGCCGTGGTTGATCAGCCACAACTCGAAGGGATGTTCTTTGCGGAGCGTACCGGGTACCTCAGCAATGTAGGTGCGGCGGTAACGTTCCGGCTCATCGGACATCTCCATCACGACAGGACGAACGACCAGACGACGGGGAACAATCTTACCCAGATATTTGCCGGCTTCAAACTTGCCGGTGTACTTGCTGGAAATGCTTCCGCCTTCTACCTTGCCCAATTCAAGGGAATCGGTAATGCCCGGTACCGGAGTGAAATGTTTCAATACCTCCGAAGCGTCGAGCTTATCGACCGCCTTCAGGATGTCTCTGTGTTTTTTTACCGCGGTCAGAACCGTGGTAATGTCAATAGGTGCTTTAAAATCCATAAATAGAATAGTTTAGATGTTATTCATTCTCATAACTGTTGATCGGATTCGTAGCGATATCGGCAAACTTGCTGTCCTCGTTCGATTCCTGATGACTGGCGGTTGCCGTTCCGGGAATCCTGGCCACGATATCACGGATAACCTGTACCTTAGCCTTGCTGTCGGCTGCATTCCTGACGCTATCGCTCAGGCTGTCGAGGTCGTTGACAACTGCCGTCAGATTATTCTCGGCCGTCTGTCTGGCTGTATTGGCGACTGTCAAATCGCTTTCAGCTTTGGTTTTCGCCTCATTGGCTACCTTGATGGCGTCATTGATAGCCTGCAAGTTCTCTACGGTAAGCGATGTCTTACCGTCTTTTTCCTCAATGCCTTCACAGTTGAGGATCTGATTAATGAAAGTAAATTCTTTACGCATGGAAATAACTGTATTTGAATTAGAAATGTCTTCAGAGGTATTATTGGCAGGAAACAGCCCTTTGATACCGTCAATGATTTGGGAAACAAGGTTTCTGTCATTGCCTTTGGGTTGTGGAGAAGCTTCGGAAGCATTGAGTACCGGCAACGGTAAACCGATGGCAGTAAAGCAGTCGGTTATTTCATTGGTTATCTGTGGCTTTTTATGGGCACCGGGAATGATTTTGTCAATGAATCCCCAGTCCTTGGCTTCAGAAGCCGGCATCCAGCGTTCTTCTTCCATCAGGGCAATAACATCCTTCAGACTCTTGCCGCTGCGGTTGATGTACTTTTGCGCAATCATTAAGTCAATGGCTTCGGCGCTCTTCTTCTTGTTCTGCAACTCCTTAATGGCACCTTCAATCTGATCGGCATTGAGCTGTCCCCAAATGTCCACGCCCAGACTGCACTTATGCGCCAGCCACATGCCGTCTTCATGCATCTCGATGGAATTGGCACCGAACGCCAGTATGGTAGCCGCTGAAGCGTTGAAGCTGATAAACTCCACCGTCACATTGCCATGCTCGGATATAAGGTTTGCCATGGCGACCGCTTCGGCCACATCACCGCCAAAGCTTGAGACCTTCAGGCGGACGGGTTGGCCTTTTGCCTTATCTAAAAAGTATTTCAGATAATTTTTGTTGTAACAATACCGGTCAATACTGCCGAATAATGTGATAACTGTCTCGTTCATATAACTTTTTTGCGCAAAGAAAAGCGCAAAAAAAACGGTGCCCAAGGACACAGGGCACCATCAAACAGGGAATAAGCGTTGTTTTTACGCTTCCAGTTCTTCCAATCCGGATATATAAATGGTGGGTTCATCCTGTACGCAGGTGAATGTGAATGACGTGCCGTTCCGTTCTGAAACCGAACGTCCGCTTGTCTTGTTCGTGGCAAACAGCATAAGCGCGTCTTCCTGCCCGCACCAATGTACTTCGCCGTTACCGTCCACCGCCAATACATACCACAAACCACGCTCCAGAGTCTCTATTAACTGATGATTCACTGAGGAAAGTTTCGGAATTACGCCTTCAATGGAAACATTCCAGCAATCCCCCGCATCATTCACCTCCTTATCCTCATTATATATATAAGTGTCATTGGCATACACCGGAATGGAAATAATATCCTCCCGGTTGCGAAGTTCTAGGTAGTTCAGACCACCGGCATAATCCTTACGGATCCGCAAAAACGAGGTCGGAGGAACAGCAATCACCTGCAACAGCCCGCCGACATTTTCAAAATCATAGTTTATCACTTTCATACGCTAATCTTCCTTGCTGGGAAATTGTCCCAAACTCGGACAACTTCCCCAATATAATACGGTTAATAAAATCAAAAATCGTTGTATTCTCCACTGTCTTGCGATATCCGTGTCGGTTATACTCCCTACGGATGGTGTCATAAGACCAAGTGTCTTCAGTAAATCCGAACTTCGTCTGGAAATTACGGATGGCGGCTGATAGAGGAAGCCCCATACTCACGTGCGTATCAAGATACAGGAACAATATCTGTTTGATCCGCCGTTCAATCTTGGTACCGAACGCCACCACTTCGGTATTTGACATCGACCAGCCATAACGGTAGAAGTCATCACGACGTATCTCTACCGCTACATTGGCCGTATAACGGTAGAGGTTACGGTATTTGTTTTCGTAGCGTCCGGGTTTGGACAGCCGGGAAAGGAAATCATTCTGCAACTCCTTGTCGGAAGACAGGTTAACGATTTCAGTCCAGGTATCATCAGGCGTATTGAAATTATGCAAAAGGAACTGCCTGACGTACGGTTTGCAAGGCAGCCAGCAGACAAATCGGTCTTTCTTTATCATTTAAAGTGTTGATTTTTACACAAATATACTAAATACCGAGAATATAACCAAGCCCTCGCACGGATATAGTATAAAAATCGTGCGGTAGTACTTTTGTACATGCGTTTGTTGATATATAATTGTATATCAACAGATTATATCCGCACGAAAATCGTACATTCCCGCACTATTTCTTTCGTTTGCGTACTTTTCGGCCTTTTTCCCGAAAAAGTACAATTCGTGCGCTATTTGTGCACAATTCGTGCGGATTTTGTGCGCCTGTAATTTGTTGCATATCAAATTGATATAAGAAAACAATAGTACTTCTGCACGAATGCACGATTTTTTTTCTGTTTTTTAAGGTAGTCTCTTTTTAAAAGAAGAATAAAAAAAAGAATAATATATCCCCTCCGGCAGCTTCCACGACTGTCACTCATGCACGTTTGTCCAAATCGTTGTTGTAATGGGTTGGGGGAGAGGGGGAAGGGGCAAAAGAAAGAAAAGATAGCATCCGACTGTACTCACGTACCGTCGGATGCAGGCAAACACTCAATATGTACTTTTAAGAATACTCCGTGTTATGTTTTCCCGGAATGACCGGTAATCATCAAAAGAATACTTCTGCTATGGAAGGTCCTCCGGATAGAATACTCTGCAAATGAACTCGTACTCACGGGGAATTGAACGGACTCCTACAACTACACACAGGCCCCGTGCGGCCATTTCATACAAACGTTGGTTAGTAAGTACGGCTCCACGAAAATTATAGTTACTACAGAAAACAAAATAGGCCGTTGCCAGGTCTATACTGAAGATATCATTCGATATGATTTTTGCTGCATCTGAAGGGATGCGGGCAAAGCCAAGCCGTACTGCCAGACGACTCAACAGCAGCTTGCGTTCAACCGGATCCGGTGAAACGACTACCAATATTTTATGCTCTTTTTTTAGCATGATTATTTGCGTAATTCATTGAAAATATGTATCTTTACATCGTAGTAAATTGGCATAATCTACTCCTTTCTGCGTTTCGGAGTGAAGCGATTTACGGAGGCTCTAAGGCCTGTTGTCCGTCTCACGTACTCCATATCATCCGACAATTCCAACTGTCCTGTATGCACATCGTATGGCTGTTCTGCAATGAATGTCTTTACGATGTCCTGAAACAGCTTCAGATCTTTTTCCTGGCAACAGTCTGAAATACGGAATTGCTCACCTTCCGGCAAATCAATACACATCAGATATATTGCATCATAGAACGCCATGAAACGTTCAGGTGCCATCTCGTAGAGAGGCATAAGCCGGGCTATAATATCGGAATGTGTATCGTTCATCAGAATGCAAGCTTATTAGTTGATGCTTCAGGAAGATCACTCTGCGGTGTCAGTTCGCCAGCTGCTTTTCCTATGGTAAAGTATTCAATACCTCCGGATTTATCATCTATAACCGGTTTTCCGTCTTTATCCAGGAAGAGGGGTAAACCGCTTTTTGCATCGTATTTATGCGGATTGAATATCCAGCCTTTCCATTCGCAATATTTTTTCAATTTGTCCTTAAATGCCGTAGCACTTATGAATTTGCGTTGCTGCGGATCATAGTTACAGAAATTGTCGTAAATCTCCTTACGGGGAGTACGGCGGTGGTTTTCTTCGCTGCTAAAATATTCATCCGCCCAGGATATAAGGGTTTCGCCAATTTCTTGTCTGAGCTTACGTTGCTGCAAGCGTTCGCCCGGTGCCTGTACAACTCCAAATTTCAAGTAAAGCTGTATGCAGTTGGCCAACATGTTCCAGGTCAGGTTCCACTGCGTGAAGTCCCATTCGGAAAAGAACAATACCCCGAAATCATCCATGGGTTTGTGCTGATCATTATAAAAATCGGAAAAAGCTATCAGCCATTGCCGATCAGTATAACTGGAACCCGTGCCACGGATAGCATGGTTCGTTGGAATATATACTTTAGGAGACTTTGCGAAAGGATAGGTGATACGCGATCCTCCTTTCTTGTTTACAGTCCAGTCGCCGGTAAGGTTAGGAAACAGGAACTCAAAATTGAAATTCTGCATGACATCATCAATAAATACCAGACGTGTCTGTTCATCAATGTCATTCCAAATAAAACTGTCATTAAAGATATCCGTCCGTTTTCCGGATATATAGACTGTATCGACAACCTGACGCATTAATTCGCCAACAAGCGATTTACCGCTACGGCCGTTACTATCGCCCACTTCCGACTGCTTGCCGTCCATGCCGATAACGGCACGTGTCACATTCGCGTCCTTGCACTCCATCAGCATATAGCCAATAGCACACATTTTACTGAGCAGGTGGAGATTATTTTCATAAAGTTCGCCTTCTTCAATCTCTTCAGGCTTTTTTCTCCAGGTAAAATTACTGGTATTGATCAGGAATTGCAGATAATGACATTTCTTTCCTTCCGGAGAGAGTTCATAATCATATTTGCCGTCTTGTTCTCTGAAGGCAATAAGGGGATGGCCGAGGTATTTGGCATCGGTGTTTTTCCGCTGTTCTTCCCATATCTGGTGAGTAATACTTTCGTAGCCCACTTCTTTGACTTCATGCTGGGTTATATGCCAACAGCGGTCACGGAAATAGAAGTATTGTTCATCACGGGACGGGGATATAAAATTGGGTTGGATAAAAGCAAGCCTTGACATCTGGAATGGTCCGACATATTGCGAGCCTCCCTTGAGTAACTGATTATTGACGAAGCGGCTGCAATTCTGTTCGGCAAAGGCGAACATGAAATCGCGTGCATCTTCTACGTCAATAGTATGCACTACTGGCGGATCCAGATGAATATAGGTCCACAACTTCGTATCGAGCAAACGATATCGCCCGATCCCCCGGTTTTGAAAAAAGGTTTTGGCGGCCACATAGTCGTATTCAAACACCGGTATTCTGTTGCCGTTCGTTTCCTTATAGTCTTCATTCCAGAATTTTTCATCTTCATCATAGGGTAGGGCGGATACCACCCTGCCGCTTTCGTCAAACTTATAGGCATACCGGCCAAAGATAAACTCCGGAAGTTCCTGTAAAACTTCGCGGTGTTGCTCAGCAAATTTTTCGTGGCTATGCAGATTCCATAACTCACGTAGTTTCTGATCGTTCCATGTAGTAATTTTAATTATTTCTACATACTTGCCAATTCCGGATTTCTCATTGCAGGCAAATTCCATATCCTTGGCAAGTTCTTCTTCATGGCCGCTCAGTTTGTTTGCCAACAGATCATCCAGTCCCTTGTCACCTTCATCATTCTTATTAATGTGGCCAATGAATATTTCCACCATAATACCGCGGTTCTTCAGCATCCGCATGTATTCTTTGAAATTTCGGGCGGCAGAGAAAAAACACCGGGGGCGTGTATCAACAGGAGTATTGAACTTTATATTGTTGGACAGATCATTCCAGTCTGAATCAAAAATGAAGGCCACTTCTTTAACACCGCAAACGGTGATAATCTTGACGAGATCCTCCGGTAATGCCCCTTTCTGTCCCAGGTTCTGAATACCGCTAACCGCTATTGAGGGAATACCGTGTTTGCAAGCCTTCTCCGCCTTCTTTTCCCCTTCCTGGATGTAGAGCCTTGGGAACTGCTCTTTCCTCTTGTACATCTGCCTCATGCGCTCCGGAATGTATATGGGCGTACCGCTTCCGGCAGGAGATTTGTATTTGAACGGTTTCCCTTCCTTGTCCCGGTGTTCGTCCGGGAACTGCCAGCGGACCCGATAATACACCTTGAGTTCCTGCTTGCCACGTCCCGGTAATTTGCGCATATAGGTAACCGGCATACCGTCCAGATCATAGTATTCGATAATGACATCATCCCCATCAACGATATTACCATATTCATCAATGGTTCCCGGACGGAAAGTTTTTGCCTCAAAAATACTCTGTGTATCTCCTTTTTTAAAGATATGTGCCGTCACATCCTGATAGGTCAGTCCGCTACCGGCAAGCATACGGGCGCAGAATGTATCAATGCTTTCTCCCTTGGCCTCCTTGCTTTGTTTCTTCATTTTAGTAGGCTTGGCTGGCTTTTTCTCCGGTTTGGGATCAAGCAGTACATTGAACTTGCGTGCCAGGTGATCGAGGGCTTCCAGAAATTGCATATCTTCCGCCCTCTGCAAATAGTCCAGCGGTTCCTTGCCCTTTATATCCGGGCAACTGAAGCATTTGAAAATCTGTTTGGCCGGAGAAATATGTAGCTTCTCCTGTCCGTGGCATTTGGGGCATTCGCACTTATATTCAGCACCCCGTTTCCGTAGTTCGTGAAAGTCACCGATAACATCAAGGAGCTTCCCTTTGGAAGCTTCCTTGATACGTTTTATATCATCTTTAGTAAAATACATAAGAGTTTTATATGTTACCGCTACGAATTACACTGTTTTTAGGATTAAGTGATAGGACTTAAATTTTGCCAAGAAACAGCATATACGTATCGAGTTCATTTTTCAGCCGGGCATTCTCATTTTTGAGTTGCTCAATGGTATTGTTCCGACAGGAAACAGCCTGGTGTAGCTGGCTGATTTCTTGCGAGTAATCAATTTCTTTCTCATTCCTTTCTATCTTCTTCAGCAGCTGTTGTTTCACCTTACCGGTCTCCTGCTCAAGATAAGTATTGCGTTTTAGCAAACTTCTGATTTGCCCCTCCAGATACAGGGTGCGCTGCTGCTCTCTGTGATAATCTTTGAGCAGGTATTTAAATAAGATCTCGATAGGGATATCGAGTGCAAGATTGTCTTCTGCCATAGTTGCCCTATATATAAAAGTTAATCACTTATTAGCTGCTTAATCGTATAATTTTGCTTCCCTTTGAATTTAGAGAAATAATTCAGGAACACCCGAAGTTAAATCCCAAAACCGGTATTCTTCAAACATTCATAAATCTTCTTCAATAAAAGTGTTGGTCGTATTTATAACTCCTGCTGAATCAACAGTTTGACCATCACGAATAAATATTTTATCATACATCAAGGCTTTATAGTTAGACTCCGTCATGTAGAATACACATACACGCCCATCGGCATACAATTTGCATTTCATAAATCCAGTACCTTCCACTGAACCTATTACATCTATTTGCATTGTTCTTTTTCCCATTTGTTATACGTTAAATGTAAGTCACTTTTTTATCCGTAGTGGCAATTTTGAGCACCTTGTATTCAGTCAATGGGGACGCTTCTTTTTGTAGTTTAACACATCGTTTATCAGCATCCCTCTTTGTTGTAGGTTGGCACATTGTTTCCACGTACCAACCTCGAAAATAACGTGCTATAACATACTGCTTTTTCATATATGATTTATTATACTTTTGAGAAAGAGAACAACTCAGTTCCATTTGAAATTTGTGTGCTAAAAGCTATCTTTTTTGCATTGCAATATTTAGCCAACTTGTATTTGAAAACTGTATATGAGACATATTTACGTCTCGCATTATCCTCTTTATAGAATAGTTCATATAGCTTTCTTCTGGAGATGGTCTGATTTAGATATGAAGGATTTGAAAAATAGTTGTCTGCCCAAGAAGTAAAATCCATCCCTATTTCGACTTCTATTTTACTTTCCCATAGAATTTCCTGGGTTAACACAGGTCCATAATTCAAATAAAGTTGTACACAGTCAGCAACCAACATATAAGCATACTTCCAGTCTTCGATATCCCAGTCTGTGAAGAAACATTTTCCGAAATCGTCAATAGGGGTATGCCTGGCATTGTAGTAGTCAGAAAAAGGAAGTTCCCATTTCCTATCATCGAGGCTAACTCCTTTGCCTGTTATCTTCGAAGGATTGGTGATAACAATTTTGGGAGAATATTGATAAGGGATCATATCTACTCGTTCTCCTTTTCTATTGATAACCCAGGCACCATTAATATATGGAAATAACCACTCAAAGTCAAAGTTTTCCGGCAGATCGTCAAATACAACAAGTTTGGTCTGTGAGGATAGATCATACCAAATAAAAGCGTTATTTATATCGATGAATCTACCAGCTATATGTTCTGCTTGGATGAACTTGGCTATGAAATTCACAAATAAGGTTTTCCCGCTCCGTCCGGGTTCTTTGTTCATGTAATCGGTTGCAATGACTGCACGCGAAACATCCGGTCTCTTTTTCTGAAAAATCAAGTACCCAATAGCACAAAGTTTGCTCAATAGGATAGAGGCTTCTTGCCGTTTGTCTTCTTCAGTGATTTCTTCAGGTATTTTACACCAAGCAAAGTTGCTGGTATTAATCAGGAACTGGAGGAACTGACATTTTTTACCTTCTTGAGTTAGTTCATAATGACAGACATTATCTGTTTTATGAAATTGAATTAATGATGTAGTCATGATATTTTCAATAATTTTATTAGGAATTTATTAACTCATATCCCTTGTTAGTTGGACGATAAACAACATCTCCGAATGGTCCAGCCGATTTTGTCAATAAACCGTTTTCTACCATTTCGTCTAATTCATCGGATGGTTTGCTATAACCACCCCATCCTTTTTTGCAGATATGTTCTAAATGAATAAGCTGCATCTTGCTTAATTTTATATCCATTTGATTCATTGTTATTTAGAATTGATAGTTTGTAAGCAGTCTAAATATTATTGCTATTTCATTTGATTCTGATGCCAATAAGTTATCATCTCACCCACATTTCGAACTTTGATTTTCGCTTTAATATTCTCGCGATGGCGATTCACCGTATAAGGCGATATGTGCAAATCTGCTGCAATCTCATCCGTTTGGTAGTTGGAGACAATGAGCCGAAACACCTCCATCTCACGCTCACTCAGTGCCGTATCAAGTTCCGGGCGACAAATCACTCCTTCATGCTCGCACTCCCCCCGCAGCGGACACTTTACCTCTTCGAATACAAACTGGCCATCTTTGTTTATGTCAAGGTTATACTGATCATACTCCCCGAAGTTGCAACGGATGAAACGGTGTACCACGCGGAACTCGTAATGCCAGCGGTTCATCGTACTGGCTGAATAGAGCTTCATCAATCTGGCATGTGCCTTGGGGTAGCGGTCGAGGATGATGGAAAGCATATATTCGATGGTCGGACGGTTGTTCTCACTGAGCATAACCGCTGGAAAACCTAATTCTTTCATCATCACATCACCTTCGGGGGTGTTGTAGAATTCGATGTTGGCTATCTCATTCATAAAAAACTCCATCTTATAGTACATATAGGATTTGATTCTCCTATAAATTCGACTTTATATCCAAGTTCTTTTAGTTCGGTCACAATTTCGTCAGAAATTTTTTCTGATAGATATAAGCAATATTTTCCTATGAATGCTTTTTCAAAGATTCGATCCAATAAATCATCCAATTCTTCATTGTTATCAGCAATCTTTTTTGCTTTTTCGGCTGTAAGTAAAGTTAGTTTCATATTCTGTTATTTTTTAGTTGTTGGAAATAGCTCTTCTACACTCATGCCAAGGTATTCTTCATGCTCGCACTCACCCCGCAGCGGACACTTTACTTCTTCGAATACAAACTGGCCATCTTTGTTTATGTCAAGGTTATACTGATCATACTCCCCGAAGTTACAGCGGATAAAACGGTGCACCACACGGAACTCGTAATGCCAGCGGTTCATCGTACTGGCTGAATAGAGCTTCATCAATCTAGCATGTGCCTTGGGGTAGCGGTCGCGGATGATGGAAAGCATATATTCGATGGTCGGGCGGTTGTTCTCACTGAGCACAACCGCTGGAAGACCTAATTCTTTCATCATCACATCACCTTCGGGGGTGCTGTAGAACTCGATGTTAGTTATCGGCATGAATTCCACAACGTGATGAGTTTGCAATATTTGTGTGCTCCATTTCGTGAACTTGAACTACAGCTTTGCGAATTAGTGAGGGATAAAATGTACCTTGTACATCTACTTTGCACCCGTTTATGAATTCAAAGTGTGCATAAATCTGCTCTGGGGTATATTTTATTTCACTCACTTTTAATTCTAATTTGAAAAATTCAAAATCCGCATAGGGATTACCGCCAAAGGGTATTCTTTTAAATTCATCCATAATTTGATTGATTCTTAATTTTGTTGAATTATGAAAATGTTCTCATATAGTTCTCTTTCCAAAGGCTTGAAAGAGTCTTTTCTTAATTTGTCATAGAACGTAATTAATGACATACCGCTTCTTTTTAGGAACTCATCACGGAGCTTCAGTCTCGTGGCTTTCTCCATTTGGTCGTAATGGTATTTAGGTACCATTTTTGATGTTTTTTCGTTCATAATCTTAAATGTTACAATTATTGTTATTATATTTATAACGCAAAGGTCTAAAATAATAATCCAACATCAAAATATTAATCTTATTATTTTAACCCAACTCCATTATTTAAACCCAATATAAATAATATAGCATGTTTAATCCTGATAAAATAAGAAGATTATTGGAAGATAGAAATATAAGCCAAGCACAGTTTATAAAAGATACAAGTATATCTAAATCAAATTTATATGTTTGGCTTAATAACACTTCAATCCCTGGTGCTGACAATCTAGAAATTATAGCAGATTATTTTAATGTACCAATAGACTATTTTTTTGATAGAGAAACTAATTCTTTAGGGGTAAGTATTGGGCATCAAGTTAAAGGTAATGGCAACAAGATATCAGGAGATATAACTTTAAGTGAGTGCCGCAAAGAGATAGAGCATCTTAACGCTCTTTTAGAAGAAAAAGAGAGGGTGATAACTGAGAAAGAGAGAACAATTCAAATATTAATCCAAAAGCAAAAGTAATATGGATAAAAAGTCGTATCTCTATATCGTTGAAGCTGGTCAGTTCAGCTTTGAGGTGGAAATAGAAGAGCTATTAGGGAAAGTAGGAGATAGTATTTGCATCAGCACAGACGGAATTGACCCAGATGGATTTGACGTTAAAATAACTTGTATTAAGGAAGGTTATTATGTGTATTGTTCAATGCCAGGTGTTGATTAAACATAAATGAAACCTTTATAGGAAAATGAAATTTAGAACTTTGTTTTACATCCCGTTTGTGTCCCGTCAGATTGTCTATTTGTTGGGCATAAACGGTGTACATATTATGTTAGGAACTAAAATCTGTTTGGATAGGTTACCCCCCCCTCTTCTAAAAGTAATTTAGGCAACAAAAGATATACAACTGACTATCAGCCAATAAGAAAAGTAGTGGCTTCGGAATCACAGAAGAAAAGTCGCAAATCGCTAATAAATAAGCGTTTGCGACTTTTCTATTTCATTAATTAGGGTAATTCTGTAGAATACGGGGATTTTTCTGTATGATTTATTTTCATTCTGAATATAATCTATTTTGATTATGTGCACAATTTGTTTTTCTCATGCTGTTTGTCTCTAGATAGTTCCCCTTGAAATTTACGTAAAATAACATTTGTTACAGCTGTCCTAAAAACTACAAAAAAGTTAAAATGGTTTTGCTTCTATAGCTATGAACACTAATTTTGGAATATCAACTTTTAAAATTTAAAGCACATGAAAAAATTTTTGTTATCCATTGCGCTGTGTTGTGCAGCAACTAACTTTTTTGCGCAAACTACAGAACCTGGAAATCTAATTAACGAAGGAAAGGCAGCACTCGAAGCCAAAAATTACCAGGAAGCATTTACAAAATTCAGTACCTACCTGACACAGACAAACAATCAGGACTCTGTTATCGCTTACAACTGCGGCGTTTGCGCCGATAAAATCAAAAAACCGGAAGAAGCTCTCAAGTATTTTGATATTGCTATTCAAAAGAAATATAATCTGGGAAATGCATATGTAGGTAAAGCCGGTGCATTGAAGGATTTGAAAAAAGACAGTGAGTATCTTGCCACTCTGAAAGAGGGTATAGAAGCAGCTCCGGAAAACAAGACATTGAAAAGACTTCATGCTAATTATTATCTGAATGCCGGTATCAAAGCACAAAAGGCTAATAAACTGGATGATGCTGAGGAAGCTTTCAAACAAGTACTTGCTGACGATGAAAAGAATACCAATGCATTGTACAGCTTGGGTACACTTTCTTATAATAAGGCAGCTTTAGTTTTGAAGAATGCAGCACCATTGGCTAATTCAGATAAAGCTAAGTACGATGCACAGAAAGAAATCGCTGACAAGAACTTCCAGAATGCTAAAACGTATCTGGAACGTGCACTCCCCTTACTCTCGGCAGACAAACCTCGTGAAAAAAGTATGATAGATAATATTAAGAAACTATTACCGCAAATTGAAGCGCAATTGAAATAATCTATCGAAAAGAAGAATAAAAAAGCCGTGTTGGAATTTCCCGACACGGCTTTCTTATTTATAGTATGTTATTTATTTCGTTTTCTTCAATACTACTGCTGTACGGGCAGGAATATATAACTTCAACCATTCCTTCTTCTCTTTTTCATAAAGAGGATCAGCAATAGTGAAATGTTTTACAGTGTCATCAGTCAATCCATTACCGCCATAAGCAGGATTATCCGTATTCAATACTACTTCATATGTGCCCGGAGAAACCAGGAAGCCATAATCGGTAAATGACTGTTTGGGATTGAAATTGAACACAAAGACATAATCCTTACGCATATATGCCAATACCTGATCGCCGTCATTGTGCCAGATTTCCTGAACAGGTGTTGCCTGGAACGCTTTCACGCTCTTAATGATTTTGAGCATACCAGCATCAAAGTCAGCCATATAGTGGTAAGTAAGATTCTTGTTATCTACCAGATCCCACTGACGGCGGGCATACTTGCATGACCATCCATTACCTTCACGTGGAAAATCAATCCATTCGGGGTGACCGAATTCGTTGCCCATGAAGTTAAGATAACCACCATTGATAGTACTTGAAGTCAGTAAACGTATCATCTTGTGAAGAGCAATACCACGATTTACTGTGTAGTTTTCATCGCCTTTCTGCATATGCCAGTACATATCGGCATCTATCAGACGGAAGATAATCGTCTTATCACCCACTAATGCCTGGTCGTGACTTTCTGCATAAGATATGGTCTTTTCATCTTTACGACGATTGGTTACTTCCCAGAACATGCTGGACGGTTTCCAGTCTTCGTCTATTTTTTCTTTGATGGTCTTGATCCAATAATCGGGGATATTCATTGCCATACGGTAGTCGAAACCATAGCCGCCGTCTTCAACTTTAGCTGCAAGACCGGGCATTCCCGATACTTCTTCGGCGATCGTTATTGCTTTGGAATTTACTTCGTGGATAAGTTTGTTGGCAAGTGTCAGGTAGCAAATGGCATTGTCATCCTGATGGCCATTGAAATAGTCTCCATAATTACAGAAGGCTTCACCCAGTCCGTGACTATAATAGAGCATAGATGTTACACCATCGAACCGGAAGCCGTCGAATCCGTATTCCTCAAGCCAGTACTTACAGTTGGAGAGAAGAAAATGGATAACTTCATTCTTTCCATAGTCGAAACAAAGTGAGTCCCAAGCCGGATGTTCACGTCGTGCGCCGGGGTAGAAGTATTGATTCGGATCACCGGCAAAATTGCCCAAGCCTTCCACTTCATTCTTTACTGCATGAGAATGAACGATGTCCATAATCACTGCAATACCCAATCCGTGTGCGGTATCGATCAACTCCTTCAATTCTTCCGGAGTACCGAAACGGGAAGAAGCGGCAAAGAAACTGGATACATGGTAACCGAAACTACCGTAGTAGGGATGTTCCTGAATTGCCATGATTTGAATGCAATTGTATCCGGCTTTAGCTATGCGCGGAAGAGTTTTTTCACGGAACTCGTTGTAAGTTCCTACTTTATCTTCCTGTTGCGCCATACCGATATGGCATTCGTAGATAAGCAAAGGATCCGTATTAGGTTTAAATGTACGCTTCTTTACTCTATATGGCTTTTCCGGTGACCAGACCTGCGCACTGAAAATCTTGGTTTGCTCGTCTTGTACCACCCGTGTTGCCCAGGCAGGAATACGTTCTCCGCAACCGCCTTCCCAATGTACAATGAGTTTGTATAAATCACCGTGTCTCATGGCATCTGCCGGGAGTTTGATTTCCCAAACACCATAATCCTTACGTTTCAGACTGTACTTCTTCAGTTCTTTCCATTCATTGAATGTGCCCACCATAAATATTTCTGTGGCGTTGGGTGCCCATTCACGGAAAATCCAGCCGTCAGCAGTACGGTGAAGTCCGAAATATAAATATCCCGAGGCAAAATCAGACAAAGTCTGTTTCCCTTTGTTCGTCAGTTCAGCCTCTTTGTCTAATACATGCTGATGACGGCCTTTGATGGCATCTTCGAAAGGTTCCAGCCAGGGGTCGTTTTTGATCAAATTCAATGTTTCCATAAAGGATGAGTTTTTGATTGATTGGATTATTATGCTTTCACTTTCACAATGACTTTCTTCACACCGTCAGGAGAAATGCCGGGAGCATGTCCGTCTTGAGGGAAGAATATAGCAAACATTCCAGGTTTTACAGTGATATAAGTTTCAGCCAGTCCTTCGAAGAAAGTAATATCTTTCTCTGCATTGTAGGGAGCATCAGCCGGTACGCAATCTTTTCCTACGGTATAGCCCATTACTTCCGCACCGGAGAGAGGAATCTGGATATCTATAAATTCATTGTGTGTTTCCAGTTTGGCTTGTTCTTTAGCTTTAGGGGTAGTTTGAGCTACGTTTACAACCAGGTCTTTACCTTTCAGTTCGGTTTTGCCAACTTCCATTGCGTTCAAGTCATGCGATTGCAAGAATTCAATAGCTTGGGCGAACAAGGGGTTCAACGATGCATATTTTTCTAAATTTTCTAATCTATCTACTACCATAGCTTTAATGTTTTAAGTTAGTTATATTATTATCAAATTTTATTCAAAGTCGTCAATCGTGTAGTTCAGGAAATCAGCAAAAGGTTTCATTTGCTTGAAGATTTCCGCCGTACGATCCACGCAATCGGATGCCAGAAAGAAGCTGTCCGGTTGATTGCAGTAACAGGTATATTCCTTGCATTTCAGATATTGTACATATTCAAAATCCTTTGGAAACCCTTTGGGAGCTGTTTTCAGGAAATCTTCGCCTATTACCGGGAAGTATTGCTTGAAATCCGGATTTTCAACTATACCGCGAAATTCGTCTATGTTATCATACACTGCCTGTCGCACGGCTTTCAACGTCTTAGGAGGCAGGCAATAGCTACCACCTGCCAACAGACAGTTGCCCGGTTCAATGTGAACATAGTAACCGCAGTGGTCTGATTTCTTACCGCGGGCGTTGATGTATCCGCCCAAATGAGTTTTATACGGGGTCTTGTCCTGCGAAAAGCGCGTATCACGATAAATCCGGTAAGTACAGTCTTTGACTTGAACGCCACGAATACTTTCATCGAAAAGCGAGATACGGGTAATTATAGCCGATAACAGGTTCTCAAATTCCCCACGGGCTTCTTCATATAAGTCCTTATGAGCATTGAACCATTCGCGGTTATTGTTAGCGGACACTTCTTTTAAGAATTGAAAAATAACAGGGATGTTCATATTGGTATTTTCCTTATTATCTGACAAAATTACGCATAATTTTCCTAACATGCTACAAAGAGGGACAAAAAAAGCATCGGCTCTGGTAAACCGATGCTCCTTACACATTTATCAATCAAACAGACGCTTCTGTTTTTGATGTACT
>PPYE01072073.1_pt1 | contig 36350 bp, 30 predicted proteins | sample 1559881 | NCBI WGS metagenome assembly PPYE01 (sample SAMN08240022, study PRJNA423297) | Human gut metagenome, whole genome shotgun sequencing project.
TATCAGTGTATCTTCCGATTTTTTTCTACATTAGTTACCTCAATATCTTCACCTGCCAAAAATTCATTTAGACTGATGCCTAATATTTCACATAATTCTAAATACACAGACACATCTGGTAAACAAATCCCACGTTCCCATTTGGAAACTGACTTATCACTCTTACCCAGTTTCTCAGCAAGCTGTTTTTGAGTCATACCAAGTTTTTTTCTTTTTTCTGCAAATTGGATGCTGTTTCACGACTTCCATCTCATCTATCGTTAATTTCCCATTTTTATTCAATATTTCTATCGATACCCGGATTTTACCAATATCATGGATTGGTGCAAGGTGCGATACATTTTCAATCTCTTCTTCGGTAATTCCATATTCCGGATAATTCTTCTGCAGTTGGCGATAAACCTGCTCCATGTAAAAACTAATATCATCCTGATGTTCTGTTTCCACCAGATTATTATGATTCAATACAGCAACAAGCAGAGAAACCATATCCCAATACTGTTTCGTGATATTCTTTTCTTTCTTCCGCAGTTCCTGTTCCATATCCGTCCTTCTCCAGGCATCTGCTGATTGCCATTGTTGACTCTGTACAGTTAATAACATCCATAAGAGAAATTTCTTCCGGTCGTTTTTCCAGCATATAGCCGCCATTAGCCGCCGTATTTTTACAGTGTTCGGGTCGTCGTAGACTTGCCGATAGGCAAAAAGAAAGCGGCGGCTCTGAAAATCAAAGCCGCCGTAATTTAGAAATGGCGCGTGAAGATACCTCTGCTCTGCGACGGCTTTTTTTCTTTTGCCGTCGTCCGGCAGATTATAGTTCTATTCTTTAATTTACATTTTGTTATTCAGTTCTGAAAATAGCACAATTGTAGTTAAAACAGAAATACCAGTTCTTATCGATTCATGTTATACATATGCCTATAGAAAAGAAATCGCAGATAAAAGAATATTAAAAAATCGAATAGTATATCTATTCGACGAAATAATAGCAGATGAAATTAATCGTTACGATTCTTGTGGAAATGATCCAGATTTAGCTCAAAATATGATTCAACAACTACTTGAATTTATTGAAAAACACTATTTTGATATTCCTCGCAAAAAGATAATAAAAATCATCTCCCGTCGTCTTGAAGAAATCCGCGAAATTGATAATTCCAGTATTATTCTAGGCTATTCACCCGAAAAGATACTAGAGGGATTTTTAATAAAACTTGCGGAATTTTATGATTACAAATTATCACCTAACTTTCTAGAAAAATACGAAAAGGAATTGCCTCATTCTCCTTCTTACTATAAGAATGATTATCAATTTTACAGGAATAGAAAAAAGAACTATTTTTAATTCGTAAAAACCTCCCGGTACATTAATTTGCACCGGGTAATTTTATATATTCAAAATTGTTCTAAACCATGCTATACTAAAAGAGCTGTCGAACCTCCAGCAGAAAGGAGGTGGCCACGATGGAAGAAATTCTCACCACATTTCTTGTCTCCGTTGTAGCAGGCGTAGTTAGCTACTACATATGCAAACGGCTGGACGGTAGACGATAGGCAGCAACAGCCTAAACGGAATAACTCACCGTAACGAGCAAGAAAGCCCCCAGAGCTGCAACTCTGAGGGCTTTCACTTTGCCACTTGGAATCTCACCACATTCCTTAGCTGTTATTATCATATGCTATTACCGGTAAAAAGTCAACTCAAAACGTCACGGAGCTCTCCATATTTTCTGGCGTTTGTCCTAAAAACGTCACAAAACCATATCTCTGAATCAACCCACATATCCAGAAATGGCTTAAAATCAACACTTTCCAGACTTCACGGTATAAATATATTGCTTTTCGCCACAAAAAGCGGTGGGTATTTTTTTATCTGATCATTTGTTTTTCAGTTCTTCCACTGCTTTTTTGATTCTTGCACATGCTTCCTGAAGATCCTCATAGCTGCATGCGTAGGAAATTCTTAAGTATCCCTCTCCCTCGGAACCGAATGCGGAACCAGGTACCAGAGCGATTTTTGCATTGTCAAGAAGGTACTCGGCAACTTCCATGGAAGTCATTCCAAGGCTCTTGATATTTACGAAGATGTAGAACGCACCATGTGGATTGTTGCAGCTGATTCCGTCGATCTCGTTCAGTGCTTTTACCACATAATCTTTTCTTCTCTGATACTCTTTTCTCATTGCCTCAACATCTTCTGCACAGTCGCTTAATGCGGTAAGTGCTGCTTCCTGTACGAAAGAAGATGCACAGGTAACGGTATACTGATGAACACGTACACAAGCCTGGATAATTCCAACCGGTGCACACATATATCCAAGTCTCCATCCTGTCATGGAGTAAGCTTTTGAGAAGCCTCCTAATGTGATGGTTCGCTCTTTCATTCCCGGAAGGGATGCGATGCTTACGTGCTCAGTTCCATCATATACAAGCTGGCTGTAGATCTCATCTGCAATCACAAGAAGATCATGTTTGATGGCGATCTCACTTAATTTCTCAAGTGTCTCTCTGGAGAATACACCACCGGTCGGGTTACTCGGGTTAACAACTACAATCATCTTTGTTTTGTCTGTGATCTTGGACTCCATCTCCTCAAAGTCGATCTGATAATCATTCTCCTCTTTCAGGCTGTATGTTACAGGAACTGCGCCAAGTGCTGACGGAACATGGATGTAGTTCAGCCATACCGGGTTCGGAACAAGGATCTCATCCCCAGGATCCAGGAAAGCGTCCATGGATGCAAAAGTAGCTTCACCAACACCTACGGTTACAAGGACTTCAGATGCTTCATAATCTGTACCATGGTTCTCGTTCTCCCATTTTGCAATGGCTTCTCTCAGTTTCGGGATACCATAGTTGGATGTGTAAAATACATGTCCTGCTGCAAGGCTCTCATTTGCTGCTTTTTTGATCTTCTCCGGTGTATCAAAATCCGGACGTCCGATCTCCAGGTGAATGATCTTCTCTCCTGCCTGCTGCATTTTGTTTGCTTTTTCCATTACTGCACGGATACCGGAAAATGGAAGGCATTCCATTCTTTTCGCTGTCTTGTACTCCATATTCATTTCCTCCTGAACCCTTTTATTTTTCTGCGGATATTCCGCTGTTTTTACTGCATTTAATATTTAAGCGTATAGCTGATGTCTCAACTATACGCTTAAATGGTATCATCGTAGTAATATTAAGTCAATTTAATAATTTGTATGTATAATATTAAGATTTTTTATATTTACTTACGCGTTATATTTTGTTTCGTCAAGCTCATTTTCTTTCTTGTTAACGATAACGTTGACTGTTGCATCACCGATTACGTTAAGCGGAAGAAGTGCCATCTCAACCGGACGGTTGATCGCTACAACCAGTGCATATGCGATCATACAAAGGTCAGATGTCCAGCCCATACCGGAAAGGATTGTTACGATCAGAGTTGTTCCGGCGATCGGGATAGCCGGGCAGCCCATTGCCGCACAGATGGAAAGAAATGCGACTGTGATCAGGTTTGCCGGTGTAATGTCAATTCCGGATGCTGTTGCGATAAATGTTACTGCAAACATATGCATAACAGTTGTACCGTTCATGTTGATGGTCATACCTGTAGGAAGAACGAAGCTTGTGATCTCCTGGGAGCATCCAAGTTCATCAAGGCATGTTCTGGTGTTCAGCGGAAGGCATGCTGCGGAAGAGTTTGTGGAGAATCCGAATACACCAACTTTTGCGATCTTCTTAAGGAATTTCATCGGGCTTAAGCCTGTTGTAAGGCCGATACCGATCGGGTAAATCGTTACTACAAGTACAAACAGTGTCAGCATTGCGCCTACGATGTAAGCTGCTGCCGGTGCCAGATACTCAGCTCCGTAGATTGCGAATGTACGGGAGATCAGGCAGAAGATTGCTACAGGACCAACTTTGTTGATCAGGAATGTCAGATACAGGTTGATGATGTCGCTTAAGTTCTCAAGTACGCTTTTCAGCGGTTTCATCTTGTCGCCAAGTGCGTTCATGCAAAGACCAAGAACGATAGCTACTACTACAACTGCAAGGATGCTGTTATTGCTGCTGAATGCGGTTCCGATATTGGACGGAACTGCTGTTACGATTGTTGCAAGCGGGTTGAACTGATCCAGTGTTGCAGCCTCTGTAACTGCCTCTGCCGGAAGTTTTACGTTAAAAAATCCAGCTGTTTTCATTGCGAATGCAACAATACCTGCGATAAGTGCGCCAACTACATAGAAGCAGAAGAATCCAAGTAATGTACGTCCTGCAATTCTTCCAAGCTTGGAGGAACTGGAGATACTGCACATTGCAAGGCTTAAGGATACCAGTACCAGCGGTACGATCGCCATCTGTAATCCTCTCATGAACAGCTGTCCGATGATGTAGAAGAGACCGATGGAATGAAATCCCTGATCTGCTGTGATATCCTGGAACAGAAGTGCATTGATCACGTTCCATGTCCCCTCTGACATCTGCTGTTTCAGAAGCATGAATCCAAGTCCTACGACCAGACCGCCGACCAGAGCAATCATCATGTTTCTTACTATGTTGTTCTGTTTTTTCTCTTTTGCCATAGTTTCCACCCTTTCCTTTCTTATCCTAAAAAAGTGCACTTTTCCATATAAAGAGAGCCGGACAAATCAACGCAGTAATCCCTTGTACTAAATCTCCTTTGATTTATCCGGCACTCTATCTCTCATGTGAATGTAATGTACTTTATTTAGTTTTTATAAGTGTTTGATCTCAATACCCTCTTCTGTGAATTTTTCACGGATCTTCTGTACAAAAGCGAGTGCTTTCGGTCCGTCTCCGTGTACACAGAGTGTGTCTCCCTTGATGTCAAGCTCTTTTCCGTTGATGGATGTTACTTTTCCTTCTTTGATCATCTTCACGCATCTTTCGATGGCAATGTTCTCATCTGTGATCATGGATCCCTCCATCTTTCTCGGTACAAGAGAAAGATCATCCATGTATGCACGGTCTGCAAAGATCTCGGATGCTGTACGGAGTCCCTTGCTCTCAGCGATATCACCGAGAACTGCTCCTGCACAGTAGTAAACGATCAGATCTTTGTCATACTCACAGATTGCCTCGCAGATTGCTGTGGAAATGTCCTCATCATACTGGCAGGCATTTCCCATTGCTCCATGAGGAGCGACATGCTGAAGCTTCATTCCATAGCTTTTTGTGAATGCAGCCAGTGCTCCGATCTGGTATCTGACGTAATTCTTAACTTCATCATGAGAGAGAACCATCTTTCTTCGTCCAAAGCCAAGAAGATCAGGATATCCAGGATGGGCTCCAACCATAACGCCACGTTCCTTTGCCATGCGGACTACCTTATCCATTACCATTGGATCGCCTGCATGCCAGCCACATGCTACATTTGCTGTTGTGACATATTTAATGATCTCTTCATCTCCGCCCAGCTTGTATGCGCCAAAGCTCTCACCCATGTCACTGTTTAAGTCAATACTGTACATGTTGCTACCTTCCTTTCTTTCTTTACTTGATAAAAGTATAACATGTTAAATAAGAATAATAAAATAGATTATTTTTTCAGAATATATTAATGTTTTCTATATTTCTTTTGTAATAGATTTTACATTTCTTTTATTCTTTTTAGAAAAAAATATTGACATCAGATAAAACATATGCTTAAATAGTCATATGAACATTCAATCATATATTCATATAAATTTCAAGGAGATTTCATATGGAAGAGAGCTTAAAAAAGAATTCCATGGAGTCCACGGATTCCTGTGGCTGCGGTTGCGGCCACGACCATCATGAGGAACATGCACATGAAGAACACCATCACCACGATGATGAGCATTGTGGATGTGGCTGCGAAGATCATGATCATGAGCATGAACATCACCATCATGATCACGATGATGACCACTGCGATTGTGGCTGCGAGGATCATGAACACGAACATCACGAGCATGAACATCATCACCATCATCACGACGATGACCACTGCGGCTGTGGTTCCACGAACATCACGAGCATGAGCATCACCATCATCACGATGACGAACACTGCGGTTGCGGCTGCGGGGATCACGACCACAACCACGAGCATCACGAGCACTCCCACAGCACAGCATCCGCAAAACGTGTCTACATCCTGGAGAACCTGGGCTGTGCCCACTGTGCTTCCAAGATGGAGGAACAGATCCAGCATCTTGACGGCGTAGAAAGTGCAACCATCACTTTCGCCACCAAACAGCTTCGCTTAAACGCCGCTGACCCAGATGCTCTGCTTCCGCAGATCCGCAAGATCTGCACCTCCATTGAATCCGAAGTCAAAGTTGTTCCGAGAAACCCGAAGCCAGCCGCTTCTGCTGACGTAATAACCAAGATCTACCTTCTGGAGAACCTGGGCTGCGCCCACTGTGCTTCCAAAATGGAAGAACAGATTGCAGACCTCGACGGCATCTCCGAAGCCACCATCACTTTTGCTACCAAACAGCTTCGTGTAACCGCAAAGGATCCGGACCGCTACCTTGATCAGATCCGTAAGATCTGTACCTCCATTGAATCCGAGGTCAAGGTTGTTCCAAGAAGCAACAATTCCGGAGAAAAGACAAAAACTTATATTCTGGAAAACTTAGGCTGTGCTAACTGTGCTTCCAAAATGGAAAAACAGATTGCAGACCTCGACGGTATTTCCGAAGCTACCATCACTTTTGCAACAAAACAGCTCCGCGTCACCGCAAAGAACCCGGACCGCTACCTTGATCAGATCCGCAAGATCTGTACTTCCATTGAATCCGAAGTTGTAGTAAAAGAAAAAGATCCGAAGCCAAAATCACAGACAGCTACATCCGAAACTCACCCATCCAGCAAAAAGAAATCTTTTTCCAAAGAAAAGATCGACACGATCTGTATTATCATCGGCGCGATCCTCTTTGTTGCCGGTGAGATCATGGAACACAAAGGATTTGCAGATACTGCCACTCTTCCGTTATTTGTGATTGCATATCTGGCACTTGGCGGTGTGATCGTTGTAAAGGCAGCCAAAAACATCTCCCACGGACAGGTATTCGACGAAAACTTCCTGATGAGTGTTGCAACTCTCGCTGCTTTTGCCATCAATGATTCCGCTGAGGCCGTAGGCGTTATGCTCTTCTACCGAATCGGCGAGCTTTTTGAGGAAAAAGCCGTTGAGCGAAGCCGCGGACAGATCATGGACGCTGTAGATCTTCGCCCGGAAGTTGTAAACCTTGTTGTTGGCGATGATATTCAGGTGATCCCATCTGAAGAAGCTCAGGTTGGCGATGTTCTCCTGGTCCGTCCTGGCGATCGTATTCCTCTTGACGGCGTGATCATCGAAGGAAGCAGCCGTATCGACACATCCCCAATCACAGGTGAGCCTGTACCGGTTGCTGTAAATGAAGGTGATGAGATCACTTCCGGATGTGTAAACACTTCCGGTCAGTTAAAGATCCGCGTGGAAAAACCTCTCGAAGAGTCCATGGTCACACGTATCCTGGATTCTGTAGAAAATGCAGCAGCAAGTAAACCGAAGATCGACCGTTTTATCACACGTTTTGCAAAAGTGTACACTCCTTGTGTTGTAGGAATCGCTGTTGCAACAGCACTGATTCCATCCCTTGTAACCGGAAACTGGCATTACTGGATCTACACAGCCATCACCTTCCTGGTAATGAGCTGCCCATGTGCTCTTGTACTTAGTATCCCGCTTGCATTCTTCTCAGGCATCGGTGCCGGTTCCAAGAAAGGAATCCTGTTCAAAGGCGGCCTTTCCATCGAGGGATTAAGCAACCTTGGCGCTGTAGTTATGGATAAAACCGGAACCATCACAGAAGGTAACTTCCAGCTTCAGAAAGTTGTAACTGCCGGTAAATATAACGAAAACGAACTTCTTTCCATGTGTGCAGGCTGCGAGCAGAACTCCACACATCCGATTGCAAACAGTATTGTAGCTGCCGCAAAAGAACGCGGAATCCAGTTTGAAAAACCGATCTCTCTGGAAGAAATTTCCGGACATGGAATTGTCGCAGAAATGCCGGAGGGAAAAGTTCTCTGTGGAAACCGCAAGCTGATGGATAAATTCGGCGTCACCATCGGAGAATTAAAAGAAGCCTCTTACGGCTCTGAAGTATTTATGGCTGTAAACGGAACTTTTGCAGGATATATGCTGATCTCCGATACTATCAAACCAGATGCAAAAGAAGCCATTGCTTCCCTGAAAAAACTCGGTCTTCACACAGTTATGCTTACCGGAGATTCCGAAGACAGTGCAAATGCCGTAGGAAAAGACGCGGGAATCGATGAAATTTATGCCAAGCTCCTTCCGGAAGACAAACTCAACGCCCTGAAAAAGGTCCGTGAGGCACACGGAACGGTTATGTTTGTCGGTGACGGAATCAACGATGCTCCTGTACTTGCAGGTGCAGATGTAGGCGCGGCCATGGGAAGTGGTGCAGATGCGGCTATCGAGGCTGCAGATGCCGTATTTATGAACTCCAACGTAGATGCGATTCCTCAGTCTATCGCCATTGCACGAAACACAAACCGCATCGCATGGCAGAACGTAATATTCGCCCTTGTGATCAAGATCGCCGTTATGATCCTTGGTCTTGCCGGACATGCCAACATGTGGATGGCCGTATTTGCAGACACTGGCGTTGCCATGATCTGCGTGCTGAATTCCATTCGTATCCTGTATAAAAAATAAAAAATTTGACCGGTGCGTTTTTTTCAGCTACAATAGAAGTTAATAGTTTGGAGGATGCGCAAATGAAGAAACCACATATCGATTACCCGATCAATGATGATACGCTTTACCGGCTTGCCGACCTGTTCAAGGTCTTTGGTGATCCTACCAGGATCCGTATCCTGTATGCGCTTTCTGTAGAAGAACTTTGTGTTCAGGATATTGCCGACCGGCTTTCCATGACACAGAGTGCGATTTCTCATCAGCTTCGTGTGCTGAAGCAGATGTCACTGGTCAAATTTCGAAGAGATGGAAAAACAATCTTCTACTCCCTGGCAGACAGCCACGTGGCAACCATCATGAATCAGGGTCTGGAACACGTAACAGAAGAATAAAACATAAAAAGCACCAAAAGCCGATCCGCTTTCCAGCAATGGAAATAGCAGATCGGCTTTTTTATAAATAACGTTCAGTTCCGGCTTTTTTTATTCATTTACACAATTAATAGCATCAACCGTCTTTTTATACTCAGAAGACACTTTTTCAAGAAGTTCCGGCAGCTTTGCCTCATCCGGAGCACCGCCTCTGAGTTCTTCTGTCAGATCACTGGAAACTTTAAACAGCTGTGTGAATCCCAGATTTGCACAAACACCCTTTAATGTATGGGCAGCACGGAAAGCTTCCTCATAATCCGCTTTATCCATGGTATCGACAAGTGTCTGATAACTTGGATCATCAAGGAATTTTCTGGCAAATTTTTCTACCAGCATTTTGTTTCCCGCAAAACGTCCAGCACCTCTTCGTAATTACTTTCAATCGCACTATAGCACTGTTCAATTGTCATTGTATATTTCTCCTTTCCATCAGGCATCCTCCGTATTTTCACGGTCTGTTTCCTGGCCTGTACATTATTTATATTTCTCTCTCGCTCTGTGGTGAAGTACCATCGCTCCGTATGCAGGCATTCTCACATGAAGGATTCCCGCATCCGCAATATATTTCTCTGCCTTTTCTGTGTAGCCATCTCTGGAAGAAAGCATCAGGCGCTGAAAAGCTGTCGCTTCTTTCCGGCTTACACCTGTTTTCCAGGCTGTTACCCTCACATCTCTCTCATAATCCTGATTATTGATGATCACAATGATCTGCTCAGAATCAGAAAAGCGGCCATAACTTAAGCCCTGATGATCGTTCCACAGAAACTCCAGGGAACCTTTTGCAAGGAGCGGATATGCCTTGTGTATACAGATCATCCGTTTATGAAAATCCAGCATCTCAAGATCTTCTTTTCCCCAGGGATAAGTTCTGCGGTTATCCGGATCTGTAAAGCCACACACACCGGCCTCGTCCCCGTAATATACCGTAGGTGCACCTGGCCACGTCATCTGGATCACAACCGCCTCTCTCATGATCCCAGGATTAATGCCTGCGGATGCCGCCTCTGCACCTGCATAGGAAAGCCTTCCTACTCTGTGGTTGGTTCTTGTCAGGAATCTGGAATGATCATGGTTGGAAAGCTCATTCATGGCCCCGTAAAGAGCTCCCATGTGCAGTGACCGCATATGATGCTTCATGGCACCGATAAAGGCCTCACTGTTACCGTAGAGGTCTTCCCTGTACTCATCGCTGTGTTTCTCCATTCCTGTCAGAAACCAGGTCACAGGCTCCATAAAAGCGTCATAGTTCATAACCGTATCCCACTCATCACCCAGAAGCCAGCTCTCCGGATTTCCGTAGTGTTCTGCAAGGATCACCGCATCAGGATTAGCCTCTTTTACCGCTTTTCGGAACTCTTTCCAGAAATGGTGGTTAAAATCATTGCTGTGTCCCAGATCTGCAGCCACATCCAGTCTCCATCCATCTACGTTATATGGTGGAGAAACCCATTTCCTGCCAACATCAAGGATTGTCCGGCAAAGTTCCTCAGATCCTTCGTAATTCAGCTTCGGCAAAGTATCATGGGTCCACCAGCCGTCATAGGTGGGATTATATGGCCAGCGATTCTGATCCTGGAAGCAGAAGAAAGAACGATAAGGGCTGTCCGCAGAAATATAGGCTCCTTTTTCGTATCCTTCCTGATTTTCATAGATCCGTTCTCTGTCCATCCATTTATTAAAAGATCCACAGTGGTTAAATACCCCGTCCAGGATCACTTTCATTCCTCTCCTGTGGATCTCTTCCACAAGCTCCCGGAAAAGCTCGTTGCTGGCCTTAAGATTCCGTTTATCGGTCACACGGCGGATATACTTAAGCGCATGGCTGTTATCCCGGTCTCCGGGGCTCAAAAGGCCGTCACAGTCCTCCACGATCTTTCCGATATGAGGATCGATATGATCATAGTCCTGGCAGTCATATTTGTGGTTGCTTGGGGAAACAAACACCGGATTCAGATAGATCACATCCACCCCAAGTTCCTGGAGATAATCCAGTTTATCCATAACTCCCTGAAGATCACCGCCATAAAATTCCCGTACCCCCATGACTGCCGGAATCTTTCCCCAGTCATCCACTTTCACGGAAATATCCCCGATATAGGAGTATTCTCCGGTTTCCACATCGTTGGAAGGGTCTCCGTTATAAAAGCGGTCCACATAAATCTGGTACATGACAGCACCCTTCAGCCATTCCGGCACATGATAATCCGGATAGATCTCAAATTCTGTCCGTTCCTCATGCCTGGTGCTAACACCATCTGTATCATAATAGCAGGTAACAAGCCCTGAATGGATTTCAAAATAATAGTGTACAATGTCCTTTCCCATTATGATCTGTGCAGTATAGTAATCAAAACTTCCGGAAGTCCTCTCCCGTTTCATTTCCAGATATTCTCCGTCATGCACAAGACAGACGTTGTCCACATTATTTCTCTGGGTACGAAAACGAATGGTCACGGTATCGCCTTCCCGTGGTTCTACCGGTGTTCGGTAATATTCCGTTCCGTCACTGAACATTGCCTCTTTATTTAATACCGGACTCATATTGAGTATATACTGCATCTTCTTTGCTGTCTCCATGCTTTCATATAACATTCTATTTTCCTCATTCCGTTTTTAGTACCATTCTCTTAAATATATTATCTTAATTTTTTCCATACCGCAAGCTTATCTACCGGTTTTCTCCATATTTCCTCTTTTATTTTTGCGCAGTAAAAAAGGCAGCTGGTTAGGCTGCCTTTTTTGGAGAAGGTATTTCTTCTTATGGGGTGTAGCAAAAGCTATATAATGTATTGGGGGGTTTTTACGGTATATATAGTACCATGTGTCCACCAAAAAGTGTGCACAAAGTTCACAAAATTCAATATGTTTTTTTGTGCACTTTATTCGTTTGTTTCTGCAACCTCTTCATTTTCTGTTGTAAAAAGTGCTTCAAACTCTTCACGATGTACTTTTTCCTTCTCAAGAAGAAGGGCTGCACAGCTGTGAAGAACGCCAATATGCTCCCGGATAATGCTCTCTGCTTTCTCATGACATTCGCTGATGATACGGGAAATCTCCGCATCGATCTCTCTTGCCACTTCCTCGCTGTAACCTCTGGTATGTGCCAGATCACGGCCGATAAACACTTCATCGTCATCGTTACCATAAGCGATCAGGCCGATCTTTTCGGACATACCATATTTCATTACCATGGAACGGGCAGTCTCTGTGGCACGTTTGATATCATTGGATGCACCTGTTGTAATATCTCCGAAAATGATCTCCTCAGCCACACGGCCTCCCAGAAGCGTTGTGATGTCCTCCAGCATCTTGTTTTTTGTATTGAACATCTCATCGTTATCCGGAAGCGGCATGGTGTAACCGGCAGCTCCCATACCTGTAGGAATAATGGAAATGGTGTATACCGGATCCATATGCGGAAGTACATGAAACAGGATCGCATGGCCAGCCTCATGATAAGCTGTGATCTTCTTCTCTTTGTCAGAGATGACCTTGCTCTTCTTCTCCGCACCGATCCCAACTTTAATGAATGCTTTTTTGATATCTTTCTGCATGATGTAAGGACGGCTTTCTTTTGCTGCGTCAATGGCAGCCTCGTTGAGAAGGTTCTCAAGATCCGCACCGGTAAATCCAGCCGTTGTCTGGGCGATCTGATGAAGGTCCACATCGTCTCCCAGCGGTTTGTCCTTGGCGTGGACCATCAGGATTTCTTCTCTACCCTTGACATCCGGACGTCCCACACCGACTTTTCGGTCAAATCGTCCCGGACGGAGGATTGCCGGATCCAGAATATCCACACGGTTGGTCGCTGCCATTACGATGATACCCTCATTTACCCCAAAACCATCCATCTCTACAAGAAGCTGGTTCAGTGTCTGCTCTCTCTCATCATGGCCGCCGCCCATTCCGGTTCCTCTCTGACGGGCTACCGCATCGATCTCATCAATAAAGATGATACACGGTGCATGGCGCTTGCCCTCTTCAAAAAGATCTCGTACACGGGAAGCACCGACACCTACGAACATCTCCACGAAATCCGATCCTGAAATGGAGAAAAACGGAACACCGGCTTCTCCTGCAACTGCCTTCGCAAGAAGGGTTTTACCAGTTCCCGGAGGGCCCACAAGGATCACTCCTTTCGGAATTCTGGCGCCTACCTTGGTATACTTCTGCGGGGATTTCAGGAAGTCAACCACTTCCTCCAGATCCTCTTTCTCCTCCTGAAGACCTGCAACATCTTTGAATGTTACTTTCTTATCATCAGGGGTAGACATTCTGGCTCTGCTTTTTCCGAAGTTCATCATCTTCGCATTGCTTCCGCCGCCTCCGGACATCTGCCGGTTCATCATCATAAAGAAAAAGATAAGGATCGCACCGGTAAGTACCACCGGAAGTACTGTTCCGATCATGGAACTGTCTTTGGGTACATTGCGGATCGTCGGATCAATGTCATATTTTTCAAGAAGCTCTTCTGCCTCTTTTACATCGGTTACGTAGACCGTCCTCTGACCGTCTGAAACAATGTTTGCCGTTACATAACCGGTGGGCACTTCTCTGTTCTGATGAATCACTGCATCCGTTACTTTGTCTTCTTCCAGAGCCTTTTCCAGCTGGCCCATTGTGTAACTGCCCTGGGTAGATACCTGGTCATTGAGATACAGATATCCTGCGATCAGTGCCACAATAAGCAGAAGGTACAGGCCTATCTTACCTGAATGCTTGCTCACTTGGTTAAATCTCCTTTCAGTCCTCCATCTCCACTACTCCGATGTAAGGAAGGTTTCTGTATTTCTGGGCATAATCAAGTCCATATCCTACCACAAACTCATCCGGAATGTTGAAGCAGCAGTAATCTACCGCTACATCTGTCACACGTCTTTCCGGTTTATCAAGAAGTGTACAGAGTCTGACGCTGGCCGGATGTCTGCCTTTCAGGATACGCAGCAGATAGCTTAATGTTCTTCCTGAATCAATGATATCCTCCACAATCAGAACATCTTTTCCTTCCAGAGGCTGATCCAGATCCTTGACGATCTTTACAACACCGCTTGATTTTGTGTCATCGCCATAGCTGGACACAGACATGAAATCCAGTGTTACCGGACGTGTGATCCTCTTGGCAAGCTCGCACATAAAGAAAACGCCGCCTTTCAGAACACAGATCATGTGTACATCTTTTCCTTCGTAGTCTTTGTTGATCACATCTGCAACTTCCTGGATACGGGCATCTACCTCTTCTTCACTGAGTAAAACCCTGATTTTTTCGCTCATGTTAATACTCCTCCTTGGTAATGTAATTCTAACACTCTCCCTGTAGTGGAAGTGATCTTATACTGTTCGTTCATTCGTCCTCCCGGTATCCAGAGGATCTCCGATCCTGCGGCAACAACCGGAATTTGATCTCTTAACCCTGCCGGGATCTTCTCATCAATAAAGATCCGGTTCAGTTTCTTTCTACCTCCGGCGCTGTTTACAACAAGATAATCCCCCTGTTTTCTGGTACGAACGCATGGACTACCTTTTATTTTATCATAATCCATCCATTTCGTATACTTTTTTTCTTCAATCTTCTGATTCTTATAGTGGAAAATTTTTGTCTCAAAAATTCCAAACGGACATTCCAGGATCCCGGACAGCGGAATTTCAAAAAACATTTCCGCCGGATTCCCGGAACCTTTTTTTTCTGCTGACACACCTTCTGTGGTCCCCGGTCCGGAAACTGTCTTTTCCAGGCGAACGCCTCCATAACTCCGGACAGCCTGAATATTCCCCGGAAGCTTTATATAGCGTCCGGTTTCTTTTTTTTGCAGGGAAAAAACCTGCCTTACATGAAGAGACGTAAAATCCTTTCGTTTTCCCGACAGCCGCTCAAAAGCTTCCATAACCGCATACTCCCGGACAATATCTGGTTTCTCAAAAAATGCACCATCCAGCAGGTATCCGGTTTTCTGTCTGCATTGTTCCAGAAGTTCTGCGCCCTTTCTGCGAAGGTATCCGTCTGCTTCTCTCAGTATTCTGGCTGTTTCCGCCATATGTTCTACCGTTTTTCCGTTAATTTCCTTTTCCATGGCAGGAAGCACATGATGCCGGATCCGGTTTCTGGTATATCCATCAGAAAGATTACTGCTGTCCGTAATATAGGAAATCTCGTTCTCTTCCAGATAATAGACAATTTCCCTGCGTTCTAAACATAAAACCGGACGGATGATCCCGTCACTGCAGGGATGTATCCCGGAAAGTCCCCGAAGTCCGGTTCCCCTTGCCAGATGATGCAGCATGGTTTCTGCCAGATCATTACGGTTATGAGCCAGCGCAACGCAGAACCGACGCTCATTTTCTTCCGGGAATTCCGAAAAGGCAATGCGCTGTTTTTCCTTCGCAAAAGCCTGTTTTCGGACGATCCGTCCGGTTTCTTCTTCTCCCAGCCTCCATTTTCTGGAAAGTTCCGGAACCGGATAATGATAGGACTGAAAAGGAATCTTCCACTCCTGGCAGATTTTTTTTACAAGGTTCTCATCTCTGTCCGCCTCATCTCCCCGGATTCCATGATGAACATGGACTGCCTCCAGGAAAAATCCAAATTCTTCCTGGATACTTTTCAGGATATGAAGCATGGCAATGGAATCTGCCCCTCCGGAAACTCCTGCCGCAACAATGTCTCCTGCTTTCAGCATCTGATTTTCTCTGATATATTTCTTTACACGTTCGATCATTTTTTCTCCTGTGTTTAACCAAATCAAGTAAGTCCCCTGCTTCAATTGCGAATATCCACTTGACTAATCCTATTTTTTCCATAAACCAGCCACAACGACGGTCATATCATCCCGTGCACGATAGTCACTGTATCCCAGAACCCTCTCCAGAATTCCACGACCGATCTCTTTTGGTTCTTTTTCATGGACATCCATGATGATCTCTTTCATGGTCTCTTCCTCATGTTCTGCTGGCAGTGCATCCAGGACGCCATCCGTCATCATGATCAGATAATCTCCATGATACAGTTTTCTGGAAGCCGTATCAAAATCCAGCTGCTGGATCAGGCCCGCTGCCAGACTTTCGGAAGCAATGGCCTCTACCCAGTGATCTCTTTTTATAAAAGTGGAAGATGCTCCCGCTTTCAGGAAATTACAGATTCCCGTATAAAGATCTACCGCACAGATATCCACCGTAGAAAACATCCCTTCCCGTCCTTTCAGAATCAGGGCGGAATTCACCATTCTGGCCGCTGTCTCCTGGGAAAGTCCGGATTCCATAAACTGTTCCAGAAGTTCCACTACGATCTCACTTTCCCGGAAAGCTTCCATTCCGGATCCCATTCCATCGGACAGGCAGAGAAAAAACCTGCCATCCTCTTCCTGACGGCAGATATAATTATCCCCGGAAACCTTTTCTGCTTCTCTTGTAAGCCTGGCTACCCCGTAAAGCATCTGATAGCTGACATCTTCCACAAAATGTACCGTATGGAAATCTCCATTTACAATACTCCTGCTTCCCTGTTCCGGCGTCATGGGGCTGCCACATATTCTGGATAAAATCTGTGCGATTTCTGTCATGGAAACACACTGCCCGCTTCTGGCACGTAAACTCAGAAATATCTGCCGTCTTCCCTCAATCTTATCCATCACCCAGACATTTTTTATGAGTACGTGTTTCCTGCGGAAGGCTTTTCGAAGTTCTTCCTGAAACCTGGGATCTGCCGGCATAATATCATAAAGCTCTTCTGCCATATGATCCATGATCCTGGAAATCTCTGTCAGCTGCTGAGCCACAGCAAGCCGGCTTTCGATCATCCGGTTGTCCCACACAAGATTCTGCCGTTCTTCCCGGAATCCTTCGTTCAAAACCTGAAAATACTGGGCAGAACGCCCACAGGCACTCATCCATTCACTGCGAACCTGACGAACAGCCTCTTCATCCCCCTCCTCCATGACTCTTAGCATATGCTCGCTGTTCCGCATGGTTTCTCCTGCACGCTCGCCCCAGCAGATCTCTCTCTGATAACATCTGGAGCACACACAGGCGCTAGTATCCGAAATGATTCGGTTCAGCTGTCCTCCACTCAAAAATTCCTTTCTGTAAGGCATTCCATAGAATGTATCCGCAAGTTTCCGGAAGGATGCTGCATATCGTTCCACCTTCTCCTTCTGGGGATGGCTTTCACTGAGCGGCATCATCTCTTCTTTTGCCTGTGTTCTTCCCGAAAAGACAGTTTTTGCCATGTCCCGGAGTATCAGCAGAATGCTGACTACGAGCATGGCAATGATCCATTCCTGCATATTTTCCCCTCCCCTTATAACCTTCACTGACTGATTATTATAAAGGAGGTATTCTGAAATATCTGTCAAAGTAACACGAAACTTATAGAAAACTTTTCGCCAAAATGCTTCTGCATTCGCTGTGCTAGTTTTCTTCCTGGAACACGATCTCGTTATCCTTCACAAGTCCAAGCTTCTCACGTGCTGCTTCTTCCACGTATTCATCGGTTTTCATATATTCTTTTTCGGCTTCGATCTCCTTGGTGCGTTCTTTCTCACTGTCAATGGATTTCTCCAGTGCCACAGCCTTGGAATCGTAGTAATCCAGACGTTGCTGCAAAGTCTTGCTCTGCACCATAAGGCTTCCAAGCAGAACCAGTGCGATCACAGCAATGCCTGCCATGCCAAGGTAATTGTATCCGATTTTCTTTTTTTCTTTTCCCTTTCCTGGCTTCTTCAATCTGTCTGCTCCTTTTTACCTTTTTTGGTTTTCTTTTCCTGTTATGAGCTTATACATCCAGATTTTACAACTTCTGCAAAAAAATATCAACCAGTTTACTGTCTTTTTTTGTCTTTAATGAAACAGTCTTTTTATAAGGGATTCTTCCTGTTTCTCTTTCTTTCTGCCCAGATACGCAAGGCTGTCAATTCTGCCTTCCAGGCTCAGTTCTCCATGTTCCAGATCCAGATGTTTCACATGAAGAGTTTCGCCTTTTATGGATAGTTTTCCATCTTCTGTATGCAGCAGGATCTCTTTTTCGTCGAAAGAGATCACATCTCGGATTCCTGTGATCGTGCCGCCTTTCTGCCGTTCTAGCATCAGTTTGTGGATCGCTGCGGATTTTTTTTCCTCCAAAGCCAGATTCTCCTGAAGCGATTTCTCTTTTAATTTATGAAAAAAGCTGCGGAAATAGACCTCTTCCCGGATGCTGTAGTATCAGATATAGTGGAACATACTCTCCACTTCATCTTTTTTTACGGTGTCTTTCACTTCCAGGACTTCCACCTTTACGTTACGGCTTCCAAACTGGATTTCCACGGTATCGCCGGTCTTTACCTGCACGGATGCCTTCGCCGGCTTGTCATTTACCAGAACTCTTCCCGCATCACATGCCTCATTGGCTACTGTACGGCGTTTGATCAGTCTGGATACTTTCAGATATTTGTCAAGACGCATATTTTTCCCTCCTTTAACAAAACTTTCATAGTAAAAAAGCAGGAGAAACCGGTTTCTGGTTCCTCCTGCCGTTATCACTGAATCAACAGATTATTTACCGTTAACAACGTCCTTTAAAGCTTTTCCTGCTTTGAACTTCGGAGACTTGGAAGCCTCGATTGTCATGGTCTCACCAGTCTGAGGATTTCTTCCCTCTCTTGCAGCTCTTGTGCTTACTTCGAAAGTTCCAAATCCAACAAGCTGAATCTTCTCGCCTTTTTTCAGTTCATCAGTTACAACATCGATAAAAGATTTCAGAACAGCTTCTACATCTTTCTTGGAAAGATTGGTGTCTTTCGCCATTGCTGCTACTAACTCTGTTTTATTCATGGTGTTTCCTCCTATAATTGATGTTCTCTTATTTTTTTGGCTTTGCCTTATATATATAAACCTTTTGGCTTATAATGTCAAGGTTTTTCGCATATTACAGGCGGAAGGATGCCCCATTTATTTCATGGAATCAACCATTTCAAGAACTGCCTTGCCCATTGCGTCGGATTTCTCGTCTGCATCTGCAAGAGAGGTTCCTTTTACTCCATAGTAGAATTTCACTTTCGGCTCTGTACCGGACGGTCTTACGCATACCCATGCATCGTCTGTAAGCTCATAGTAAAGAACATTGGAATTCGGAAGGCCTGTCGGTTTCTTCTCTCCTGTAGCAAGATCTGTGATCTCATCCAGCTTGTAGTCACGGACAGCAGTTACTTTATGTCCTGCAAACTCTGCCGGCGGATTCTGACGGAGTGTTGTCATAATCTCCTGGATCTTCTGGAGTCCCTCAATGCCTTTCATGGTAACTGCCTGGATCGCATCTTTATAATATCCAAACTCCTCATACATGTCGATCATTGCATCCCAGAGAGTCTTGCCCTGTGTCTTGTAGTAAGCTGCTGCCTCACAAAGTGCCATAGTTGCAACGATAGCATCTTTATCTCTTGCATAGGTTCCGATCAGGCAGCCGTAGCTCTCCTCAAATCCGAAAAGATATGTACCCTTGCCACTGTTTTCAAATCCAAGGATCTGCTGTCCGATGTATTTAAATCCGGTAAGTACTTCGATGAGGTTTACACCGTATCCCTTGGCGATCGCATCTGCCAGGTTTGTTGTAACAATAGTCTTTACAAGAGCTCCATCCTCCGGAAGGCTTCCGTTTACAGCCTTTCTCTGGCTCAGCTCATAGTTTGCGAGAAGGCATCCGGACATGTTTCCGGTAAGGTCATGATACTCGCCGTTCCTGTCTTTTACACGAACGCCAAGACGGTCTGCATCCGGGTCTGTCGCAAGTACGATGTCTGCATCTACTTCTCTGGCAAGCTTCAGGCCAAGTTCAAATGCCTCTGCTGCCTCCGGGTTCGGATAGCTGACTGTCGGGAAATCTCCATCCGGAAGTTCCTGTTCCGGTACTACGTATACGTTCTCAAATCCAAGCTCTTTAAGGATTCTTCTGGCCGGGATATTACCGGTTCCGTGAAGCGGTGTGTAAACGATCTTGAGGTTCTTGCCCTCTGCCTGGATAGCATCCATATGGATGATCTGTTTCTTAAGCTCTGCCATATAAGCATCATCAACAGCCTGTCCGATCACTTCGAAAAGACCTGCCTTCACTGCTTCTTCCTTGTCCATGGTCTTTACGGTATTCCAGTCGGAGATTGCCTTTACCTCGCCCATGATCCCTGTATCATGAGGTGGTGTGATCTGTGCGCCATCTTCCCAGTAAACCTTGTATCCGTTGTATTCCGGCGGGTTGTGACTGGCCGTTACGTTGATACCTGCCACACATCCCAGATGACGTACTGCAAAAGAAAGCTCCGGTGTCGGACGAAGTGTCTCAAAGATATACGCCTTAATTCCGTTAGCTGCCAGGCAAAGCGCTGCTTCCTGGGCAAACTCCGGTGACATATGACGGGAATCATATGCGATAGCAACGCCCTGGGATTTCTTGTCTACTTTTGCAATATAGTTGGCAAGACCCTGTGTTGCTCTTCTTACTACATAAATATTCATGCGGTTGGTACCTGCGCCAATGATACCACGCAGGCCAGCCGTACCAAATTCAAGATCCATATAAAAACGCTCTTTGATCTCATTCTCGTCGTCTTTGATCGCTTTCAGTTCTTCTTTTGTTGCCTCGTCGAAGTATGGGTTTTCAAGCCACTGATTATAGATTTCTTTATAATCCATGTTCCAAAATACCTCCCTGTTTCTTTATATAAGATAATTAACATTATATAACAATTTTCTGAAAAAGGGAAGTTTTGTTTTTGCCTTATTCAGACGCATTACTGCCGCAGGCATCTTTTCGGAAATTCTTCCCACTGCTTTTTCTGCCGGATCATCGTATGCAGCTTTTCCACATTTTTCCCGGATATGACTGCTTTATTGTGGGTGTAATAATGGTTGGCAAGTTTCCAGTATTTTTCCGGATATACAAATCGTACTTTCAGGTTCTGCCATTCTGACATGGAAATAGGACGGATGGAATCATATGTGGAAAGCATTTTTTCTGCAATATATGGATCCCAGCAGTATTTTTCCAGAATTTTCCTCATAAATCGATACAGATCTGCCATCTGCACATCAAAGTTCCAGTGGCTGAAATTGGTCACTGCCGCATTTTTTCCAAGGATCAGCACATTATGCTGATTATACTCTCCATGACAGACAGTACCTTTTTCAAGAGATTGCTGCCGCAGTGTCTGATAATCCGTTTCATCCAGCATGGAAACCGCCTTTTCTCCTTTTTCCAGAAACCATTCCACACTTTTAAGATAATCTTTTTCAAAAGGGCTTGACACTCCTTTTTTCCGGATAAAACGTCGGATCTTCCGCATTTCCTGATTGTGCCGGATATATTCTTCTTTAAGATTCCTTGCCGTGTAGTCTTTTTCCAGAGGAAGCTGCATTCTCCCGTGGATCTCCGCCAGCATCCGCACACTTTTCAAAATGTCGGTTTCGGATTTTGTGTCACACTCCCGCCCTTCAAACCATACCTGTGCCGTATAGGGAATGGAATCTTTGTCTTTACTCACCAGAGCACCTTCCCGGTTTTCCAGATAGACATCTACATGGCATCCCTGCTCCTTAAGTTTTTGCAGAAGTTTCTGCTGCATGGAAAGCTTTTTTTCCGATCCGTGAAATTCCCGAAGTATGACAGGACCTCTTTCTGTCCTGCAAAGAAGTGCGCCTCTCACTCTGCCGGAAGATAACGCATTAAGCCCATACTGCTCCAGCACACTCAGACCATAATCATACAAACAAGTTCCCCCCTGCCTTATTTTACGTTCTATCTTATGCAGGGGGGATTTTTGTTATTCTATTCGGTTTTTATGCCATCTTTTTCCGCTATTTCAAGAAGTTTTTCTTTTGTATTAAGGGACGGATCTTTCAGCACACAGTCAAGAAGTCTTTCAAGAAGATCTCCCAGTTCCGGTCCGGCCGGGTGTCCGGCATTTATAAGATCTTTTCCGGAAACTGCCAGCATTTTCAGAGATGTACATTCTCCTCTTTTAAGGATTCCCTGATAAGTTTCCGTCACGCCGCTTAAGCGTGCCAGCTTATCTTCTCTTTTGTAAGTACTCTGAGCTAAAAGGTCTGCCTTCTGCACTTTCAGATACAGTGGAAAAAGATCTTCTCCTATGAGATTCACAGACCGTCTTACATCCTCAGCTGCCGGTGCAGGTCGAAGATCATGATACCGGATCAGACGACAGGTATTTCGGATCGTTGCATTGTCAAATTTCAGGCGGCGCAGGATCTTTCCTGCCAGTTTCTCACCTGCCGGGCCGTGAGTCTTGAAGTGGTCTCTGCCGTTCCCGTCCGTCTTTTTCACGACTGGTTTCGCAATGTCGTGAAGAAGCATTGTGATGCGGAGAAGCCTGTCATTCTCAATCTCTGTAAGACTTTTCAGAATATGCTCGCCCACAGTATAGCAGTGGTGTGGGGTATTCTGCTCTGTCTCCATGCAGGCATCAAATTCCGGAAGAAATTCTCTTGTAAGCCCGGTTTCCCATGCAGTACGGAGATAATCCGGATGATCAGATACCAGAAGCTTCACAAGCTCGGTCTGGATACGCTCTGCACTGACATGTTCCAGATTTCCTGACATTCGTGCCAGTGCCGCCTTTGTATTTTCTTCCACGGTAAATCCAAGCTGTGCGGAAAAACGCACCGCGCGGAGCATACGAAGGGCATCCTCTGTAAAACGTTCCACCGGATTGCCGACGCACCGGATGATTCTCTTCCCGATATCTTCCATTCCGCCAAACAGATCCACCAGTCCATGTTCCGGATGATAGGCCATGGCATTGATGGTAAAGTCTCTTCGCTTCAGATCTTCCTCAAGGCTTCTGGTAAAGGTCACAGCATCCGGATGACGTCCATCATGATACTCTCCGTCCACACGATAGGTGGTCACCTCAAAACCGTCTTTATCCATCATTACCGTTACTGTTCCATGCTGGATTCCCGTATCTACGGTTCTTCGAAAAAGTTCCTTCACCTGCTCCGGAAGTGCTGACGTGGTGATATCCCAGTCTCCCGGCTCCCGGCCCAGGATGGAATCCCGGACGCATCCGCCCACAACGTAGGCCTCATAACCGGCAGCATTTAAAGTCTTCAGGATCTGCGCTGCTTTTTGTGGTATGTTTATCTTCATAAATAACTCCTCTTACTGATTGCTGCTGTCCAGATCAAGCATTCACATTTCACTGTATTATCTGCGCTCAGCAGCCGGATGATATTCTGATATGGTTTCAGTAACGATATTATAGCATAAATTCACAAAAACAGCGGAGCTTATTTCGCCCCGCTGCCTTGTTTCCTGTATAATCTGTTACTGTTCACCTGGTGACCGGTAACTATGATTTTTGCAAAACTGCCTCTGCCCCACACAGGGCTTATGCATTTTAGTATGCACGTCCCCAGTAAACCATCTTCTTGGCAGGTTTTCCACAGCATACACAAACGTCGCTCAGCTGCTCCTGCTCAAATGGCATGCATCTGGAAGTTGCCTGGAAATCTTCTTTGATCTTGTCTTCACATGCACGGTCACCGCACCACATAGCTTTGATGAATCCAGGTTTGTTATTTACGATCTCACCAAATTCCTCATAATTTCTGGCTACATAGGTATGAGCCTCTCTGTGTGCACGTGCGCGCTCCAGCATATCATGCTGAATAGTATCCAGAAGCTCTTTTACCTTATCTGCAAGCTCATCGAAGGATACAGTATATTTCTCACGGGTATCTCTTCTGCAGAGAACTGCCTGTCCATTCTCGATATCCTTCGGACCACACTCAACACGAAGCGGAATACCACGCATCTCCTGCTCAGCAAATTTGAATCCCGGGCTCTTATCTGTAGCATCAACTTTTGCACGGATACCGGCTGCCTTCAGTGCTGCGAGAAGCTCATCAGCTTTCTCCATAACACCCTCTTTACGCTGCTGGATCGGAATGAGCACAGTCTGTACCGGAGCGATTCTCGGAGGAAGAACAAGGCCGCTGTTATCACCGTGAACCATGATGATGGCACCGATCATACGGGTTGTCATTCCCCAGGATGTCTGATGAACATATTTCAGTGTATTATCTTTATCTGTGTACTGGATTCCGAATGCTTTCGCAAATCCGTCTCCGAAATTATGGCTTGTACCGGACTGAAGTGCTTTACCGTCATGCATCAGGGACTCGATGGTGTAAGTAGCCTCAGCACCTGCAAATTTCTCTTTGTCTGTCTTCTGACCTTTTACAACCGGAATTGCCAGAACCTCTTCGCAGAAATCTGCATAAACATTCAGCATCTGAATGGTACGTGCCTCAGCCTCTTCAGCTGTTGCGTGAGCTGTATGGCCCTCCTGCCACAGGAACTCTCTGGAACGAAGGAATGGACGGGTTGTTTTCTCCCAGCGGACAACAGAGCACCACTGATTGTATACTTTCGGAAGGTCTCTGTGGGACTGGATCTCTTTCTGGTAGAAATCACAGAACAGAGTCTCGGAAGTCGGACGCACGCAAAGTCTCTCCTGAAGCGGATCAAGACCGCCATGAGTCACCCATGCAACCTCCGGGGCAAAACCTTCTACATGATCTTTCTCTTTATCAAGAAGAGACTCCGGGATAAAGATCGGCATATAAACATTCTCTACACCGGTCTCTTTAAATCTGCGGTCAAGCTCATGCTGGATATTCTCCCAGATCGCATAACCTGCAGGTTTGATCGCCATACAGCCCTTAACACTTGTATAGCCACAAAGCTCAGCCTTCTTAACAACGTCTGTATACCACTGAGCAAAATCCTCATCCATAGACGTAATGGCCTGTACTAATTTCTTTTCTTTTGCCATGATAAATCTCCTTTTTCTTGTGATCTGTTACATATTGCCAGCCGCCAGGCAGCCACGGCAATCCGGAATCCCTCCGGCTCACTCTTCTGTCCCATAAATCGTACACTGCATTTACAGTCCCGTTTTACGGACAAAAAAATAAGCCCTCCGAATCCCTCACAAGGGACCGAATGACTTCGGCGGTACCACCCCAGTTAACAGCGCACCCGCTGCTCTCTCAACACCCGTTAACGCCGGAAACACACGCCACGCTTCAATCACGCAGAGCTCCGAGGCCGGTTCCACAGTTCACGCACAGGACCCTTCCACCAAAACAGGCCCCTCTCTGAGATAATTCCCTGTGTACTATTCTCATCATCGCCGTATCTTCGATACATTTTAGGCGAAAACCCCTGCAATGTCAACCCCAAAACTCACATTTTCAACCCAGAAAACCAGGAAAGAATCCATTCCCAGGAATTAATTTCCAGGGAACAGGGCCAACGGCCCGCCTTCCCGTCCCTCCATCCACACATCGGCTCAACCTGACACAGCCAATACAGAAGCATACAGGCACAAGTTAACAACCTCACACATTTCTCAACCGAAGCACTACTCCAAAAAGCCCAAGGGGTGTGCAGAGGGGGCGCGGCTTTGCGGCCCCTTTGCGGTTTTCACTTTTACAAAAAAATACTGCGCCCCGTTCGCCAGGAACGAAACACAGCATTTTTTCAAAGAGTTTTTCTAAGATCTTGTTACTCTATTTAACAACACGCACCCTATACATTCCCTCAATCTCCTTGAGCTCGTCAAGTGCCTTGGCAGAAGCCGCACTCTCAAGATCGATAAGAGTATAAGCAAACTCCCCTTTACTCTTATTGGTCATATCCGCAATATTCAGCCCCTCAGATCCAAGGATCTTGGTTACCTGACTGATCATATTCGGTGTATTACTGTGTGCAAGAGAAATTCTACCCACAGCCACACAGGTACCCATATCACAGTTTGGATAGTTAACAGAGTTCTTGATATTACCATTCTCAAGGTAATCACGGATCTCTTTTACAGCCATCTTCGCACAGTTCTCCTCAGATTCCTCTGTAGAAGCACCAAGATGTGGGGTTACCAGAATGCCCTCGCGTCCTGCAACTGTCTCGTTGGCAAAGTCTGTTACATATTTTTTAACCTTACCACTCTCAACAGCCTCGATCAGTGCCTCCTCATCAACAAGAAGATCTCTTGCAAAATTCAGAAGAACCACGCCATCTTTCATTTTCTCGAAAGCTTCTTTGTTGATCATCTTCTTTGTGCTGTCAAGAAGGGGCACATGAATGGTGATGTAATCGCACTGGCTGTAGATCTCATCCAGGCTCTTGCTGTGCTTGATGGTTCTGGAAAGATTCCATGCCGCATCAATGGAAAGATACGGATCATAACCATAAACTTCCATTCCAAGTCCGCATGCTGCGTTTGCCACCATGGCACCGATGGCACCAAGTCCGATGATACCAAGCTTTTTGCCGCTGATCTCGCATCCTGCGAACTGTTTTTTCTGCTTCTCGGCAAGCTTGCCGATGTGCTCTTTATCTTTCTCCTGTGCAACCCACTCGATACCGCCAACGATATCTCTGGATGCAAGAAGCATACCTGCAAGTACAAGCTCTTTTACGCCGTTTGCATTTGCTCCAGGTGTGTTAAATACAACAACACCCTTCTCTGCATATTCTTTAACAGGAATATTGTTGACACCTGCTCCTGCACGTGCAACTGCACAAACACTTTTGGGAAGCTCCATGTCATGCATTTTCGCACTTCTCACAAGGATCGCGTCACACTGATCTACAGTCTCTGATTTTTTGTAATTATCGCCGAAAAGTTTAAGTCCTTTTTCTGCGATGGGGTTCAGGCAATGATACTGGAACATTATGCATTCTCCTCCTCAAATTTCTTCATGAATGCAACCAGAGCCTCTACACCAGCCTTCGGCATGGCATTGTAGATACTTGCACGCATTCCGCCAACAGTACGGTGTCCTTTCAGGTTTACAAGTCCTGCCTCTGTTGCCTCTTTCACAAACTTGGCATCCATTTCCTTGTCACCTGTTACAAACGGAACATTCATAAGAGATCTGTCTTCTGGAACTACAGTTCCCTTGAACAGCTTGCTGGAATCCAGATAATCATAGAGGATCTTTGCCTTTTCCTCATTGCGCTGCTTCATCACTTCCAGACCGCCCATCTTCTTCAGCCATTTGAATACTTTTCCGCATACATAGATGCAGTAAGCGTTCGGTGTGTTGTAAAGAGAACCTGCGTCTGCATGTGTCTTATAGGTAAGCATGGTTGGTGTTCCCGGAAGAACATCCTCTGTGATCAGATCCTCACGGATGATCACGATAACCATACCTGCAGGTCCGATGTTCTTCTGAACACCGCCATAGATAATACCATATTTGCTTACATCTACAGGCTCAGACAGGAAGCAGGAGGATACATCTGCTACCAGAGTCTTGCCTTTTGTGTTTGGAAGTTTTTTGAATTTTGTGCCGTAAATGGTGTTGTTCTCACAGATGTATACATAGTCTGCATCCGGGCTGATCGGCAGATCACTGCAGTCCGGGATATAGCTGAAAGTTTTGTCCTCAGAAGATGCGATCTTGTTTGCTTTTCCGTATTTCTGAGCTTCCTGATAAGCTTTCTTTGCCCACTGACCTGTTACGATATAATCTGCGACCTTATTTTTCATAAGGTTCATCGGGATCATGGCAAACTGCTGGGATGCTCCTCCCTGAAGGAAAAGTACCTTGTAGTTATCTGGGATGTTCATAAGCTCGCGGAGATCTTTCTCAGCTGTATCAATAATCTCCTGAAACGCTGCACTTCTGTGACTCATTTCCATAACGGACATTCCTGTGCCGTTATAATCAAGCATTTCATCAGCTACTTCTTTGAGTACTTCCTCCGGAAGCACTGCCGGTCCGGCAGAAAAATTGTACACTCTACTCATGTTTCTTCATATCCTCCTCGTCAAATACATCATCAAGATTCGCACCAGCCGGTACCATCGGGAACACACTCAGATCCTGATCGATCCAGCAATCCAGAACGACAGGTCCCTCTGCTGCCAGTGCCATCTTAAGTGCAGGTTCCACATCCTCCATCCTTGTCACACGAATGGCTTTTGCACCCAGCGCCTCTGATAATTTTACAAAATCAACAGAATCATCCAGTACTGTGGAAGAATATCTCTTTCCATAGAAAAGCGTCTGCCACTGACGCACCATTCCCAGTACGTGATTGTTCATAACAATCTGGATCAGCTGTCTACCACAGCGCGCTGCTGTTGCCAGTTCATTCATATTCATACGGAAGCATCCGTCACCTGCTATATTAACAACTGTTTTTTCCGGTCTGCCCATCTTTGCGCCAATTGCAGCGCCAAGGCCATAGCCCATCGTTCCAAGGCCGCCGGAAGTAAGAAGAGTTCTCGGCTCTTTGTATTTATAATACTGTGCCGCCCACATCTGATGCTGTCCAACATCTGTGGAGATGATGGCATCACCATTGGTCAGTTCATAAAGTTTCTCTATAATATACGGACCTGTCAGCTGTGTATGATCATAATTCAGCGGATATTTTGCTTTCAGTTCCTGGATATGTGCGATCCACTCCGGATGTTCTTTTTCCGGAACTTCCTCCAGAAGACGTTTCAGCACTTCTTTCACATCTCCGATCACGCTTGCATCCACTTTGATATTTTTGTTGATCTCCGCAGCATCTACATCGATCTGAAGGATTTTTGCATTATGTGCAAAAGTCTTGGTATTTCCTGTTACACGGTCACTGAAACGTGCTCCAAGAACAATGAGAAGATCACATTCCGTAACACCAAGATCGGAAGTCTTGGTTCCGTGCATACCTACCATACCGGTATAAAGCGGATCCTCACCTGGGAAAGTACCTTTACCCATCAGTGTATCGCAGACCGGAGCCTGGATCCTGTGAGCCAGTTCGCGGACTTCCTGGTCAGCACCGGAGATCACACAGCCGCCGCCTACAAAAATAAAAGGTTTCTTTGCCTCTCTGATCATTTCCAGCGCCTGGTCCATATCTTCTTTGCGGATGTTTTTGATCTCACGGTTAACGGTAGCCGGATGGCATGGCTCGTATTCATATTTCATTCCTGTGATATCCTTCGGAACATCCACAAGAACCGGGCCAGGTCTTCCGCTTTTTGCAATATAAAATGCTCTTCTTAACGTATCTGCAAGATCTTCGATATTCTTTACAATAAAGCTGTATTTTGTCACAGGCATTACGATACCTGCGATATCAACCTCCTGGAAAGAATCTCTTCCCAGGAGTGGTCTTCCTACGTTTGCAGTAATGGCTACCATCGGTACGGAATCCATGTATGCAGTCGCGATTCCTGTTACCAGGTTGGTGGCTCCAGGACCGGATGTTGCCAGGCAGACGCCCACTTTTCCGGTAGCTCTCGCATAACCATCAGCAGCATGGGATGCACCCTGCTCGTGGGAGGTCAGTACATGTGTGATCTCATCTTTGTATTCATATAAGGCATCGTAAACATTCAGGATCGCGCCGCCCGGATATCCAAATACGGTATCAACGCCCTGTTCCTTCAGACATTCTACGATGATCTCTGCACCTGTAAGCTGCATGTCTTTCGTTCCTCCTTATTTTGCTTTCGGTACTTCCAGGATCGCACCACGGTTTCCGGATGTTACCATGGAAGCATATCTTGCCAGATATCCGGTTGTTACCTTCGGCTCTCTTGGCTGCCATTTTTCTCTTCTTGCCTGCATCTCTTCGTCAGAAACTTTGATCTCCAGTTTCAGTTCCGGAATATTGATGCTGATGATATCGCCTTCCTCAACCAGTGCGATCGGGCCGCCTACGGCTGCCTCCGGTGATACGTGTCCGATAGCAGCTCCTCTGGATGCGCCGCTGAAACGTCCGTCTGTGATCAGGGCTACGGAAGAACCAAGTCCCATTCCCACGATTGCGGATGTCGGGTTCAGCATCTCTCTCATTCCAGGACCACCTTTTGGTCCCTCGTAACGGATAACAACTACATCACCCTCTACGATCTTGCCGCTCTTGATTGCCACAATCGCGTCATCCTCGCTGTCAAATACACGTGCAGGACCTTCATGTACCAGCATTTCCGGTACAACTGCGGAACGTTTTACAACGCCGCCGTCCGGTGCAAGGTTTCCTTTCAGTACGGCAAGTCCGCCTGTCTTTGTATACGGATTGTCGATCGGGCGGATAACTTCCGGATTCAGATTTACACAATCTTTGATATTTTCCCCAACTGTTTTTCCTGTTACTGTCATACACTCTGTATGAAGAAGTCCGATCTTGTTCAGCTCATTCATAACCGCATAAACACCGCCGGCCTCGTTGAGGTCTTCCATGTAAGTCGGGCCTGCCGGTGCAAGGTGGCAGAGGTTCGGAGTCTTCTCACTGATCTCATTTGCAAAGCTGATGTCAAAGTCCATTCCGATCTCATGTGCGATAGCCGGAAGATGAAGCATACTGTTTGTGGAGCATCCAAGTGCCATATCTACGGTAAGAGCATTTAAAACTGCCTCTTTTGTCATGATGTCTCTTGGGCGGATGTTCCTTTTGTACATTTCCATTACCTGCATTCCTGCATGTTTTGCAAGACGGATACGCTCGGAGTATACGGCCGGGATGGTACCATTTCCCTTAAGTCCCATTCCAAGAACCTCTGTCAGGCAGTTCATGCTGTTTGCAGTGTACATACCGGAACATGATCCACAGGTCGGACAGGTTTTGTTCTCGAATTCTGCCAGGTCATCTGCTGTGATCGTTCCTGCTGCATAGGAACCTACTGCCTCAAACATGCTGGAAAGACTTGTTTTGTGTCCTTTTACATGACCGGCAAGCATCGGGCCTCCGCTTACAAATACAGTCGGAACATTGATTCTTGCTGCTGCCATCAGAAGGCCAGGTACGTTCTTATCACAGTTGGGTACCATAACCAGAGCATCAAACTGATGAGCCATTGCCATAGCCTCTGTGGAATCTGCGATCAGGTCACGAGTTACCAGGGAATATTTCATTCCAACGTGTCCCATTGCAATTCCGTCACATACTGCGATCGCCGGGAATACAACCGGTGTTCCACCAGCCATTGCAACGCCAAGTTTTACGGCGTTTACGATCTTGTCAAGGTTCATATGTCCCGGTACGATCTCGTTGTAAGAGCTTACGATTCCTACCAGTGGTTTGTCCATTTCTTCTTTTGTCATTCCAAGGGCATTGAACAGGGAACGGTGTGGTGCCTGCTGTGTGCCTTTTCTTACGGTATCACTTCTCATTTTTTAAGGTTCTCCTTTTTATTCTTTACGATATGGTTCTATATCTCTTCAAATTTATTTATGCGATGGCATCTGCGATCAGATCGCCCATCTCTTTAGTTCCCACAAGTTTGCAGCCCTCAGACATGATATCTCCGGTTCTGTAACCAGCTGTCAGAACTTTCTGTACCGCTGCTTCCACAGCATCTGCCTCTTTGTCAAGATCCAGAGAATATCTCAGCATCATGGCTGCAGAAAGGATAGTTGCGATCGGGTTTGCCTTGTTCTGACCTGCGATATCCGGTGCGGAACCGTGGCTCGGCTCATAGAGGCCAAGTTTTGTCTCATTTAAGCTTGCGGAAGAAAGCATTCCGATGGAACCGGTTACCATACTTGCCTCATCAGAGAGGATATCTCCGAACATGTTCTCTGTAAGGATGACATCAAACTGTTTCGGATCACGTACCAGCTGCATTGCACAGTTATCAACCAGCATATGCTCCAGTGTTACATCCGGATAGTCTTTTGCAACATCTTCCACAACGCTTCTCCAGAGTCTGGAAGAATCCAGAACGTTTGCCTTATCTACACTTGTAACTTTATTTCTTCTCTTACGTGCGATCTCAAATGCCTTGATGGCAATACGGCGGATCTCATTCTCATTATAGGAAAGAGTATCTACGGCTGTGCGGACTCCGTTCTCCTCGGTAGTCTTTCTGGCTCCGAAGTAAAGACCTCCTGTCAGCTCTCTTACGATAATCATGTCAAAACCATCTCCAATGATCTCATCACGAAGCGGGCATGCATCACGAAGCTCATTGTAAAGATATGCAGGACGAAGGTTTGCAAAAAGGTTCAGCGCTTTACGGATTGCAAGAAGTCCTGCCTCCGGACGTTTAGACGGCTCCAGTTTGTACCACGGGGATGTCTTGGCATCGCCGCCGATGGACCCCATCAGTACGGCGTCAGAAGCTTTTGCCTGAGCAATGGCTTCCTCTGTAAGAGGTACTCCGTGAGCATCAATGGATGCCCCTCCTAAAAGAACTTCTGTGTATGAAAATTTATGGCTGTATTTCTCGCATACTCTGTCTAAAACTTTTTTGGCCTCGGCAACAATCTCCGGGCCGATTCCGTCTCCCGGAATCAGGGCAATTTTGTACTCCATTTTATCTACTCCTCCGATTTCCCCTGTGCTGTAAAATTTTAACGCACTGGTGTGGATAATTGTTATTATCATAACGCACTTTTCGACGGATTTCAACCTATTAAATAGATAAAGTTATCTCCAGGATATAAAAAGAGCTCCTGTGTCTTTGATTTTCTTCCTGACTCCTGGTACTTTGGCTCCCTGCTTTCTGCCCGTTACCGCCACGCTCCCGCCCGAAAAGTATCTTATGCCACAGGATGTTCCACTATGGCAAAAGCTGCCTTCCCGTTTCCGGTACAGCAGCCTTTTCTTTTTCCTGTATTCTGTTTTTCAAAAAATCTCTCAGAATTTTCCACTGGAGCCGCCAAAAGTATCCCCCGAGGAAGACGTATGTGTACTGGAGCCCCCGCCACTGTCCTCATTTTTCGGTTTTGCGGATTTTGACACCGTACTGTAAAGATAATACTCGTTACTTCTGGTTACCTTCATACTGCCCTGACGTACATAGGAAGCAGCCTGATCCTGTTTTCGCACAGTTTTCAGTTTCCTCCTCATATTTCCGGTTATAAGCACGCCTGCCACAAGTCCCACTGCAAGAGCAATCAGCAGATTTGCCCCCACATCAAAAGGCTCCTTTGGAAGATTTCCCACATCATATGGCTCTGCCTCATCCGCCTGCATGATAAAGTCATCGCATTCCATGGCAAACATCTGAAACGCTTCGTTATAATCCCCATCACTTAAATAAGGCTTCACCTGCTCCATGATATATTCCTGTCCGGCATCGGTAAACGCTTCAATAGCATAACCATGTGTTGCAATAGCCCAGTTACGGTCACCCATATCCACCAGGAACAAAATACCGTCACCATCTTCTCCCTGTCCATATCCATGATCAATAAAATAATCATCTGCATAAGCCTGCGCCGTTTTTCCTTCCAGACTATTGGTGGTAACAATGATAACATCTACCTGTTCCCGCTCACTGATCTCATCCAGTGTATTGCAAAGGCTCTCCTTTTGATCTGTATCCAGAAGTCCCGCCTGATCCGCAAGCCGGCTTTCTGTTTCCGCCCATACCGGAAAGGCACATGCCAGGCATAAAAGGATCACTGTCAGAAATACGGATATTCTCTTTTTCATGGCATTCACCTCCCCTACAAAGCCCAGATCAGATACAGGATAATATAGGCGATCACGCCAACGATCCCCGTCGTTCCTAGGAACCATCTCGCAAAAGCACTCTTATCTGTGGGCAGATTCCCCACAAATTTCCCAGTCTGGCCATTCATGGCAAATATGTAATTATCGCCTTTCCATTTCGTCTGCAGGATCCATACCGGATACAGTGCATACTTCGTAGTTCCGTTATGAAGCCGGATGCTGGTATTCTCCGGAACCACACTGGAATAGCCTCTGACCGTATCCCGGAATGCATCTTCCGTACTGTGACGGATACGCTCATTGGCACGTCCCTCGCACTCTTCCGCCGTCACATCATACTTATCCGCAAAATATCCCGCCAGATATGCAGTCTGGAAATCCACCGCCTCTTTAAAATCAAAAGGCTCTATGGACTCCATCAGATCATTTTCCATACTGGCCGAACCATCCACAGGTACATGATCAAATCCCAGAGAACCACTTCTGTGTACTGCATAATAACTGGTTTCCGTATAATCATAATCATTATCACTCCAGAAACGGGTCTTCGTAGCTTTATAGCGGATATCCGCACTGGCATCCGTATCATAAAGCCAGAACGGAACGTAGATCCCCTTCACCTCACTGATATGATTCTCCGACTTAAACGCTTTCGGGAGAAGGCGCTTGCCTGACAAATGCTTCTTCAGCTTCTCCTTTGCAGCCTTTTTATCCAGCTTAAACGGAATCACGTAATCTGGTTTCAGTGCACCGGACAGCTGTCCGGTCATTACCACCGGGCTGCCGCAAAACGGGCAGGCTGTCGCTGCCGTATTGGCATCACCCACAATCTCACCGCCACAGGACTTACACGTATAAGTACGTAATCCCTCACTCTCTCCATCCTGCCACTCACTGCCAGCCTCATCCGACCAGTTCATATCCTCCGGCTGTTCTTCTTCTACAGCCTTAGCATGCTCCGATAATGTCTTAACATCAAACTCCGTATCACAGAACGGACACTTCATCTTCTGTGCAGAACTGTCAAACTCTATGGAGCCACCACAGCACGGGCACTTAAACTCCTGCATCTTCGCCATATATCCACCTCAATTCATCCTTCTGTATCCATCGACCGGCAGGAGTTATCCTGTGAATTTCTCCTGACCTTCTCCATTTTGTGATTTATACAGCATCCTCCGGTCCGAACGGATCCCCGCACTCCGGGCAGAACTTCGGTGGATTCTCCGGATCAGCCGGTTCCCATCCACACCTGCTGCAACGATACCTCAACTTCTTCTCCGGCCTCTTCGCTCCACAGTTCGTACAAAACTTCCCTTTATTCACTGTACCGCAGGAACAAGTCCAGCTGTCCTCCACCGGACGCGGTGCCCCACACTCCGGACAGAACTTACCCGTAGAAACCGCACCACAACTGCAAGTCCAGGAATCTCCGCCTGCTGCCGGCCGGATCTTTGGCTGAGTCTGTACGTTGTTCTGCGCTGCCTGTGCCTCACGCTTCTGTCCCATTTCAAAAAGCTGCTGAGCATTCAGGCCCCCTGCGCTGGCAGCCATCCCCATGCCCATAAAACCAGTCATAGCCCCGGCGGAATTGGAAGCCGCAGCCTTCATGGCATCCGCCTGAGCACCAGTCAGTGTGGCTGCAGCCATCGAAGGATCACGCATCATAGCCGTGCGCTGGGCCTGCTTGATCATCTCGGCGTCCTCATCCGGAAGTGTAACCGAGCCCAGCGCAACACTTACGACTTTTAAGCCCCGAAGCTCTGCCCACTTCGCTGAAAGAACCTCATTCATGGCATTCTCAAGCTCCGTGTTGTGGGTCACGATCTGATTCGGACGAAGCTCCATCTCAGAAAGACGGCCAAAAGCCGGCTGCAGTGCGCTGACAAACTCCGTTTTCAGCTGTCCATCCAGCTCCTCTCTCGTGTATTCCCGCTCTACATTCCCACACACATTGGTATAAAAAAGAAGCGGGTCCGCGATCCGATAGGAATATACTCCATGACAGCGCACTGCAACATCAATATCAAGTCCGATCCTGGAATCTACCACACGGAACGGGATCGGAGTAGCCGTGCCAAATTTGTTATCCACAAGCTCCTTGGTATTAAAATAATATACCCTCTGATCCTTACCCGTATCACCACCAAACACAAAACGCTTACCGATGGTCTGGAAAGTCCTGCGGATACCTTCCCCAAGACTTCCCGCAAAAATACTCGGCTCTGTGGAAGCATCATAAGTATACTCACCTGGATCTGCACAGATATCCACAACTTTCCCCTGCTCCACGATCATCATACACTGACCATCTGCAACTGCAATCCCACTTCCGCTGGTAATGATATTGTCGCTGCCTCTCTTATTGGAAGACCTGGATGATGTACGCTTCGTACCCTTCACCACCATCACTTCTTTATCCATAGCCTCACAGTAAAAAAACTCCTTCCACTGATCCGCCATCGTACCCCCTGCTGCGCCAACAGCCGCTCTGATAAGACCCATAAACCCGACCCCTTTCTGAAAATTCATTCTTATTTGTAATTTTATAATATTCTGCAGTAACCGTCACTCTCATTTCTGATAGTAATACCATTATTGCATGAATTACATCAAAAATCCACTTATTTCTATACAATATTACATTTGTCACATCCCAAATTAAAGCTGACAGCACCGCGCCTCAGCCACATTCCAATCCCAATCTAACAACACAACCTCACATCCAACCTCAGGCTGACAGCACCGCGCCTCAGCCACACTCCAATCTCAATCTAACA